>FWWL01005920.1_pt1 | contig 18349 bp, 20 predicted proteins | sample 2228331 | NCBI WGS metagenome assembly FWWL01 (sample SAMEA103939775, study PRJEB20133) | metagenome
TCTGGACGGGCGGGCAGTTTCTGTGGACGCGCACCATCGGCAGTACGGTGGTGGGACAGGCGGTGGACTATCTGCGGCTGTTCGCGCTGGTGGCGATGGGATGGATGTGGACGCGGATGGCGGTAGCCGCCGGGTCTGGCGAGACGGCGCTGCATCAAGGCAAGCTGGCGGTAGCGGATTATTATGCCCGGCGGGTGTTGCCGCAGGCGAGCGGGCTGGCGGCGAGCATCGCGGCAGGCGAAGGGGCGATCATGGCGCTGGCGGCGGAGGCGTTTTAGGGGGGCAAGCATCAACCTGTGCGCACCGTTTCTCGACTTCGCTCGAAACGAACGGAGCAGGGTACAATCATCGGGTTGGCTGTTGCCCCATCGAGAGGGTGACACCCCTCCGTCAGGACTGCGCCCTGCCACCTCCCCTTGCAGGGGAGGATTTCATTTGCGCCGGTAGCGGAAGTACCAGACTTCATGGCCCTTTTTGCGGGCTTTGGCCTCGTAGCGGGTCTGGGGCCAGCCGCCGGGGCGGGTGAGGAAGTCGGCGGGATCGTTGGCCAGCCAGTCGAAATCGGGATGGCCGTTCATCACCATCAGCGCCCAGCGCAGATAGATGGGATGATCGGTGCCAAAGCGGAATTCGCCACCCGGCTTGAGCTTGCGGGCGATCATCGCGACCGGGCCGGGGTTCATCATCCGGCGCTTGGCATGGCGCGCCTTGGGCCAGGGGTCGGGGTGGAGCAGATAGACAAAGCTCAAGGCGCCGTCTGGAATGCGGCTGAGCACCTCAAGCGCATCGCCCATGTGCAGGCGGACATTGCCCAGCGCACCGTCGCGGACATGGCCAAGCGCGGTGACGACGCCGTTCAGGAAAGGCTCGCAGCCGATAAAGCCATGGTCGGGCAGCATGTCGGCGCGATAGGCAAGATGTTCGCCCCCGCCAAAGCCGATCTCGAAATGGAGCGGGCGATCGTAACCGAAGAGGGAGGCAGCGGTGATCTCGCCTTCTTCGGGCACGGAGATGGCGGGGAGGAGGGTGTCGACCAGTTCCTGCTGCCCCTGCCGCAGCTTGTGGCCCGATTGGCGGCCATAGAGGCGGTTGAGGGTCGTTGGATCGCCGGATTTATGCGCTGTCATGGGGCGGCTGACTAGCGGGTAGGAGGGGTGGGGGCAAGGCTGCCTATTTGTCCCCGATCGCATCAGGGGAGAAGGTGATGCTATTGTCCTTTCCATAGACGGTCGTAACCGAAACGGGATGTTCCGACTGGACAGCCAGTATCGCCTGAGCGGGCGGGGGCATTGCATCATAGCTGGCATATTGCAGCCATTTGTCATGCTTCTTGACCGTGAGTGACCAGGGGGCAGGGCCATTGCTGCCTAGCAGCAGGCCAGAGAGTGTGTCGCGCTCTACGACAAGCAATTCACCGGAATCTCCGAGCGGAATGAGATAGCCGTCTTCGCGCTTTTCACCCTGATAAATGGGCAGGCGTCCGGATATGCGATCGCTATGGATGCATAGCGCCAGCGGAGCGGGTACTTCGCCTTTGTCCCGCGCTTTGCTGCGATCGTCGGTGTCGACCTTACCGGCCATGGCACCTAGCAGCACGGCCGCGCCGTCCAGTTTGCGCTTTTTGGCGTCCGGGCCGAAGGGGCGGGCCTTTTCGCAGGCGTGGAAAGGTGTCGCGGCGGTCAGCGGCGGGAGCGTTTTGGGCCAGCCGATCTGCCGGATCATCCGGTCCATCGCAGCGTCGAGTTGAGCGGCGTCGTGGACTGGTGAGGTCATGCGCAATTTGACGATCCATTCGCCGAGAGCGATCAGGGCGACGCCGCTACTGCGGCCCAACTGGGTAACTGAAAAGCTCTGACGTAGCCCCGATGCAAGGGTGGCACCGGGAATGGCGAAGGCAACTGGGTCGGCCTGCGGCGTTACGGTGCCGAACTTGCTGTTGGTAGCGATCATGGTCGCTGCGACATCGAACCAGAGTGCTGTCGAGGGTTCAGCGGCATGGTAGACATAGAAATTGGTGTGGGTTTTGGCGACGGGGTCGTCATAGGCGATCGAGACGTCGAGCAGTCGGCCGTTGCTGAGGTCTTTTACTTCGGTACGGGCGAAACGGTCGATCGCGGCGGGGAATAGGATATTGCTGGGTTCGTGGAGCCACGGCTGGTCGGCAGGAGCCGTGATCTCTGTAGGAGCGGCAGGCTGGGCTGATAGCGGTGCAGCAAGCGACGACGCCGCCAGCGCGATGGTCAGAGCAAAAAATCTAATCATCAGTTGCCCCTGCCCGAACCCATATGGAGCAGCAAGGTAACGGAAAGGATTAGAATAACAAGCGTTTGCCCGGCGGGACGGGGTGCCAGGGACAAGTGGGACGACGGCTCTGTAAAAGGAGGGAGGCGCAGAAGGGTATGGCGGATTGTGGCAAGGCGACGGAAGGCAATCGGGGCTAGCGACAGGGCTTGCCTTCATATTCGCGCCGGTTGGGGACATAGGCCTTGCCGTTCCAGCGAACGACCGGAAAGCAGAAGCCCGGTCCGCCGATGGCAATGTCCGGCCAGCCGCCGACGCCTTTGCTTTTCAGGAATTCCGGAATGCCCGTGCTGTTGACCACCAGTTTCCAGCTGCCGTCGGCCTGCTGGCTGACGAGCCAGAAGGCCATGCCGGTATTGCCATAGCAATAGCTGCCGCCTTCGGTGACGACCGCTTCGGGGCGGCCATCGCCGTTGAGGTCAGTGCGTTTTTCGATTGTGCCGGGGGAATAGCTGATCGTGCCCGGATCATCGCAACCGCTGCGCCATTGATTGCCGCGCCGGGTGAAGCCGGCGGCGCGGAATATGGCGGCATCGCCCGATGGCGCGGCGGTCGTAGTGGTGGCGGGGGCAGGGGCGGGCTTCGGGGCTGTCGACGGCGCGATGGCGGCGGCTTTGTCCTTCCCCCCGGCTATGACATAGAGGCTGCCATTATAGCGCAGCGGATCGGTACGCCCGCCATGGGTCCATTCCAGATCCAGCCACCCGCCGGTGCGTGTGGGGAGTGCGCGGACGGTGCCATTGCCCGCCACCAGCTTGCGCCAGCGGCCATCGGCGCCCTTGGCCGCGATGCCGAAGGTGGCCTTTTCGGGCGCGGCGCATGCCGAGTGATGGAGGAAGAGGGCTTCGGCTTTCCTGTCGCCATTCATGTCGATGAAGCGGATGCTGGGCCGGGCCGGTGCGCCGCAGGCGTCGGTCGGCTGGTCATTGACGATCGGAAAACCGCCCGCTGCATAAAGCTGCGCGGCTTCGGCCTTGCTGATGGCGGGGGCCGGCTTTGTCTGGGCCGTGGCCGATGTCGCGAGCGTCAGTGCCAGCAAGGCACCGGATCGACGATAAGCCATATGCGCACCCCCATGGTCAGCCTGTCCGAGTCGTTTCGGTACGGGCTTATACCATGAAGGGCGCGCGAGGCGGTGTCAGTATATGGGCGTCAGGCCAGAGCGGCCTTGAGCGCGTCCACCAGATCGGTCTTTTCCCAGGGGAAATAGTCACCTTCGGGCGTGCGGCCGAAATGGCCGTAGGCGGCGGTTTTCTGGTAGATGGGCTTGTTGAGGCCGAGATGGGTGCGGATGCCCTTGGGCGTCAGGCGCACCAGCGTTGGCAGGGCCGCTTCGATCGCCGAGGCTTCGACGGTGCCGGTGCCGTGCAGGTCGACGTAGAGCGAAAGCGGTTCGGCGACGCCGATGGCGTAGGAAAGCTGGATCGTGCAGCGGCGGGCGAGCCCGGCGGCGACGATATTCTTGGCGAGGTAGCGGGTGATGTACGCAGCCGAGCGGTCGACCTTGGTCGGGTCTTTGCCGCTGAACGCGCCGCCGCCATGGGGCGACGCGCCGCCATAGGTGTCGACGATGATCTTGCGGCCAGTCAGGCCAGCGTCGCCATCCGGCCCGCCGATTTCGAACAGGCCGGTCGGGTTGACGTAAATCGCTTCTTCGCCGGGCATCCAGCCTTCGGGCAGGATGTCGGCCATGACGCCCTTCACATAGTCGCGCAGCCTGGCGCGGCTTTCATCATTGTCCATGCCCGCGGCATGCTGGGTCGATACGACCAGAGCAGTCGCGCGGACCGGCTTTTCATTGATATATTCGAGCGTGACCTGGCTCTTGGCGTCGGGTTCGAGGAAGTCGACGACCTGCGCGTGGCGGTCGGCGGCCATGCGTTCGAGAATCTTGTGGCTGTAATAGAGGGTGGCGGGCATGAGGTCGGGCGTTTCGTCCGACGCATAGCCGAACATGATGCCCTGATCGCCAGCGCCTTCATCCTTGTTGCCGCTTTCATCGACGCCCTGCGCGATGTGGGCGGACTGGCCGTGGAGATTATTTTCGAAGCGGAAGGTCTGCCAGTGGAAGCCGTCCTGCTCATAGCCGATGCGCTTGACCGTGGCGCGGACGGTGGCTTCGATCTCTTCCTGCGCGCCCGGTGCCCAGGCGCCATTTTCATAGACGCCCTTGCAGCGGATTTCGCCGGCCAGGACGACCAGCTGGGTCGTGGTCAGGGTTTCGCAGGCGATGCGGGCTTCGGGGTCTTTCGACAGGAAGAGGTCGACGATGGCGTCGGAAATCTGGTCTGCAACCTTGTCGGGATGGCCTTCGGACACGGATTCCGAGGTGAAGAGGAATTGGTTACGCATGGGACTCCCGTAAACGGCTGAACCGGAAAACGATATAAAGAATAGTTTATGTGGCTATTAGCTTTTGCTGCGCCGCATGGCAATGGCCAGTCCGGCGAGCAGCAGCATGAGGGCGAAGGGCGCCCAGTTGCCGACCCGTGCGAAGAGGGTAGGGGCAAGCGGCGGGGGCAGGCCGGAATCGAGGAAACCGGCGCGGTTGAGGCCCAGCGCATGGACGACATGGCCGCGCGCGTCGATGATCGCGGAGACGCCGGTGGGGGTGGAGCGGATGATCGGGATGCCCTCCTCCAGCGCGCGGAGGCGGGCTTGCGCCAGATGCTGGACCGGACCCCAGCTGCCGAACCAGGCGTCGTTGGAGGGGTTGAAGAGAAAATCGGGGCGGTTGGCGCGGTCGATCACCTGACCCGAAAAGATGATCTCATAGCAGATCTGCACCCCCATTTTGAGGTCGGGACGACCAAGCGTCGCGGGCAGCGGGAGGCTTTGCGGACCGGGACCGGGCCAGAAATCGGCATCGCCCGGTACGAGGCGCGAGAGGCCGATCGGTTCGAGGATGTTCCGCATCGGCAGATATTCGCCATAGGGGACGAGATGCGCCTTGCTGTAGCGGCCAAGCAGGCGGGCGTCGGGGGTGACGATCCAGACACTGTTGTTTGCGCCCGCCAGCTTTTGCGTGATCACGCCATTTTCCTCGACCGGCTCGAAATAGACCTTGTCCGCGCCGGTCATCAGCAGGTCGCCGGGGCCAAGCAGGCTGGCGAGGCGGGCGCGCCAGCCCGGTTCCATGTCGAGATAGGCGGGGATGGCGGCTTCGGGCCAGAAGATGAGGCGCGGGGCGGGCCGAGGCTGGCCGGAGAGGGCGGCAAGCTTGCGGAAATTGGCGACTTCGTTTTCGACCGAATATTTCTGGTCCTGGCCGATATTGGGCTGGACGACGCGGACGCGCGGCGCGCCGGGGGGCGTGACCGGGGCGGGGGCGAGATGGCCCCAGAGTGCAAGGAGGAGAAGCGGGGCAGCGATCGCGGCGGCCGGGCGGTAGTGGCGCTGGAACGCAAGAAGCAGCGCGCCCGCCGCGAGGATGGTGAGGGCGCTCAGCCCATAGGTGCCGATCAGGGTGGCGGCGATGGCGATGCCGGTGGGGAGCAGGGTGACGCCGAGCGGGTTCCAGGCGAAGCCGGTGAAAGCCCAGGCGCGCAGATATTCCGTGCCCAGCCAGAAGGCGGCGAAGAGGAGGAGGGGGGGCAGTGCCATCCATCCTCCCCTTGCAGGGGAGGTGGCATCGCGTCGCGATGACGGAGGGGTGTCGCCCTCACGATAGGGTGACACCCCTCCACCACTTCGTGGTCCCCCTCCCCTTGCAGGGGAGGAATGAGAAAGCCACCATGTCCCCAGCGTCGCGAGGCCGGGATAGACCGCCAGATAGAGCGACAGCAGCAGCACCGCGCCATAGCCGAACCAGTGCGGCATCATGTCCTGAAAGGTGAAGGCGTGGGCGATCCAGTTGAGGCCGAGGGTGAAATGGCCAAGCCCGAAGAGCCAGCCGCGGGTGAAGGCGGCGCGGCGGTCCGGGGCGTGCTGGATCAGGAGGATCAGCGCGACCAGGCAGGCGAGCGTTACCGGCCAGAGATTGAGGGGAGCAAAGCCGGTGGCGGAGGCGAACCCCGCCAGCAGCGCCGCGACTTTGGGATGGCGAGCGAAGGCTTGCTTCAGCACGTCAGCGGATCGATTCCATCGTTGCGGCGCTGCAACTGTCGCTCTTGCCGGGGCCGCCGGTCAGCATGGACGCGGCGATGAAGCCGCCGACGATGAGGACAAGGAACAGGCCCGACAGGAGGGCCAGATATTTTTCGATGAACGCCTTGATCGGGCGGCCGAATTTCCAGAACAGGAAGCCGACCAGCATGAATTGAAAAGCGCGGCTGAGCAGGCTGGCCCAGATGAAGGTGAAGAGCGGCAGGCCGATGAAGCCCGCCGTGATCGTGATCAGTTTGAACGGGATCGGCGTCGCGCCCTTGATCAGGATGATTTCCGCCCCGAATTCACGCAGATAGCAGGCCGCTACCGGGAATTTGGCCGCAAGGCCGAGCGCGGCGAGCAATTGCTGGCCGACCGTTTCATAGAGGAAATAGCCGATCGCATAGCCCATCAGTCCGCCCAGCACGGATGCCAGGGTGCAGATGAAGCCGAATCGCAGCGCGCGTTCCGGGCGGGCGAGGCACATGAGGCCGAGCAGCGGATGCGGCGGGATGGGAAAGAAGCTGGATTCCATGAAGCTGAAGGCGAACAGCCAGCGTTCGGCGTGGCGGTGGGCGGCTTTCGCCAGCATCCATTGGTAAAGCCTGGTCAGCATCGGGGCCGACCCCTAGCCGAGATGATGGCCGGTCGCCAGCGCCTTTTGCTAGCCGGGCGACAGGTGAAGGCGCGGGGATCGCGGCGCTTGATCGGCTGACGTGCTTGGCGATAGGATTGGCCGCCAGAGGAGAGACAGATGCAAGGCATGGGTGAGGGCGGTTGCCCGTTTGAATTCAATACCGATCCGGCGACATTCAAGGTCGGCGATAGCGTGAGCTATCGCGTGACCGGGAGCCTGGAGGGCTTTCCCTTCGCGGGCGTACTGCTGGAGGTGCATGATGATCATGTCGTGCTGACCAGCGATGTCGACGACAAGGCCAGCCGGATGCGCGCGACGCGGGAGAGCAGGCCCGTGGTCCAGGAAGCGGATGTGTGTTGAGGGCGTGTCGGTTTGATCATGCACGAGAGGGAGCATTTTTGAGGCTGCACCGGCCCTAAGGTGCGAAGGCATATTCGCTCAGTCTGACGCGACGGCGTTGACGGGACGGCGACGTCTGGGCATGAGCCATCATTAGTCCTGTTCGGTCGGCGCGTTTGACAGTTTCAACCATATCCTGGGCCAGAGTGCGGCAACGCGCGGGCGGCATGGCGTTTGCGCTGGTGCTGAACGCTATCCTGCTGCTTGCGCTGTTCACGCTGGCCCCCAAGCCCGAACCCAAAAGGGTGGACGACCGGATGCCGGTGACGTTCGACGTCGAGACCGGGCAGAAGGCGGAGACGGAGCAGAAGCGCGCGCCCAAGGCGGAGCGGCGCGAGAAGGAGGATGCGGCAGCGCCCAAACAGGCCGAGGCGGTGGTGCGGCCCCCCGTGCCGGTCGCCAAGCCCGCCGAAGATCCGCCATCGCCCTTCCCCTTCCTGACGCTGGATCGGGAGCAGATGGCGTCAGCCGATATTGGCCGCATGCCCAAGGCGGCGAAAGGGGCGAGCGCGGCGGGGCAGGGCAACAGCGCCGCGGTTGCGGGACCGGGCGAGGGGCCGGGCGGCGTGCAATTGTTCAACGCCGAATGGTATCGGCGGCCCACCGATGCGGAGCTTTCCCCGTTCCTGCCCGCCAATGCGCCGCCCAATGGGTGGGGTATGGTCGCGTGCAAGACGGTCGATCATTATCATGTCGATAATTGCCAGACGCTGGGCGAATCGCCGCTGGGTTCAGGCTTTGCCCGCGCGGTGCGGCTGGCGGCGTGGCAGTTTCTGGTGCTGCCGCCGCGCGAGAATGGCAAGGTGCTGGTCGGCAGTTGGGTGCGGATACGGATAGATTATACGCGGTCGGTGGCGCGTGCCGGGGGTGGCGCTGGCGCGGGCGGCGAGTGAGCGCCTGCATTAAATAGTTGCATTCTGATACTGTTTCGGCATTTTGCGATCCGGAACAGGACAAGGAGAGATTGCATGATCATCCATGGTGCGCGGCCTTCGCCTTTTGTGCGCAAGGTTATCGTCTTTGCAGCGGAGAAGGGGATTGCGGCAGAGGTAGAGGCGGCCGGTTTCGGGCGCGGGGCGGAAGGCTATCTGAAGGGGTCGCCGTTCGGCAAGATTCCGGCACTGGAAGATGGCGATTTCCTGCTATGCGATTCGAGCGCGATCATAACCTATATGGATGCCCTGCGCCCCGGCGAGGAGATGATCCCGGCAGAACCGAAGGCGCGGGCGCGCACGATATGGTTCGAGGAATTTGGCGACACGATCGTCCAGCCGGCGGGGCAGAAGATATTTTTCAACCGGGTCGTGGCGAAGGCGATGAAGGTGCCGCAGGATCTGGCGGCGGCGGACAAGGCCGAGGCGGAGGAAATGCCGCGCATCTACGACTATCTGGAAGGGGTTTTGCCCGATAGCGGCTGGCTGGTCGAGGATCGTTTCACCCTGGCCGATCTGGCGGCGGCCTGTCCGATCATCAATATAGGCTATTGTTCGGACCAGCTGGCGACGGGGCGTTGGCCGAAGGTCGCGGCGTGGATCGAGGCGGTGAAGGCGTGGCCCAGCGTGGCGGAGGCGCTGGTGCTGGAGGCGCCGATAGTGGAAGGGATGATCGCCAAAAACTAACCCATATGGAACATTCTTCTTGACAGCGTCACGCTGTTCTGGCAGAGATGGCCATAGTGGAAAAATGTGAGTCGCCAACGGGGCGACGCAAAAAGGGGCTGATCCGGACGGGTCGGCCCCTTTTGCGTTGGCCAGGGCGCAGGCGGGGAAGGGACGAGCATGGCGGACGGGATGGAGGCGCAGGTGCTGGAACCGGCGCGCCGCAAGATGGCGGGCGCAGAGCGCGCGCAAATGCGCCGTCCGCGCAAGGATGGATGGACCAGGGAGCAGGAGCGGCTGTTCCTGCAGACATTGGCGATGACCTGCAACACCAGCGAGGCGGCGCGGGTGGCGGGCGTGTGCCGGACCAGCGCCTATGACCGCAGGCAGCGCAACCGGCGCTTTGCCGCCGACTGGGAGCGGGCGATGGATATTGGCTATGCCGAGATCGAGGCGATGCTGATGCGCGAAGCCCTGTTCGGCAGCGAGAGCGAGGAAATCCTGCTGGACGGCGAGGGGAGCGTGAAGAGCCGCAAGATCAAGCGCGGGTATGACCTGAAACTGGCGCTGCAACTGCTGACCCGGCATCGCGACCGGGTGCTGGCCTATCGCACGAGCGCGGCGGCGCAGAAGGAGCGGCCCGACAGCCCGGCGGTGGTACGACGGGTGCGGCGTATGGTGGAAGAGGTCGAACGGATGAGGGCGGCGACGGGGACGTGATGCGTGAGGGCGAACCGGCTTCGTCTCTTTACACTTGTCCGATTGGCGATAGACCTGTGGGTCATGAGAAAATTGATCCTGCTCGCTGCTGCTTCGGCGCTTTCGACTTCGCTTCTGGCTTCGCCCGCGCTGGCGGAGGGGAAGGCGCCTGATCCGGCGCGGTTGAAGGCGACGGTGGAGAAGCTGGTGAGTTTCGGGACGCGGCATACGCTGTCTTCGGCGACCGATCCCAAGCGCGGGATTGGGGCGGCGCGGGCCTGGGCGGCGGCGGAGTTTGCGCGGATTTCCAGGGGGTGCGGCGGTTGCCTGAAGGTTGAGAGCGTGTCGGAGCGCTTCACTGCGCCGCGCGTGCCCGATGGCGCGGATATTGTCGATGTGCTGGCGATCCAGACCGGGACGGGCGATCCCAATCAGGTGGTGATCGTCGCGGGGCATATCGACAGCCGGGTCAGCGACGTGATGGACTTCACCAGCGATGCGCCGGGCGCGAACGACAATGGATCGGGCAGCGCGCTGGTGATCGAGGCGGCACGGGTGCTGGCAGGCGAAAAATTCGACGGGACGATCGTGTACGCGCTGCTGTCCGGCGAGGAGCAGGGGTTACTGGGCGGCAAATTGCTGGCGAACACGGCCAAGGCGCGCGGCTGGCAGGTGCGGGCGATGCTGAACAACGATATTGTCGGCAACACGACCGGGCTGAACGGCCAGATCGTGGCGGACCGGGTGCGGGTATTTTCCGAAGGGATACGATCGTCCGAGGATGGCAAGGCGGGGCTGACCCGGCGCGGCATCGGCGGCGAGGATGACGGGCCGTCGCGGGCGCTGGCCAAGGCGATCGACGGGATTGCGGAGGCCAATCCGCAGATCGGGCTGGACGTGTTTGCGGTGCGGCGGCCCGACCGTTTCGGGCGCGGTGGCGATCATACCCCGTTGCTGGAGGCGGGCTATCCGGCGGTGCGTTTTTCGGTGGGGATCGAGAATTACGACCGGCAGCATCAGGACCTGCGGGTCGAGGGCGGGCGCGACTATGGCGACACGGTTGTCGGCATGGATTTTCCCTATCTGGCGAAGGTGACGGCGCTGAATGTCGCGGCGTTGCGTGTTCTGGCAAGCGCGCCTGCGGCACCGGCGAGCGTGTCGCTGGATGGCGCGCTGTCGATGGATACGCGGGTGTTCTGGGACGCGGTGCCGGGGGCGGCGTCCTATCGCGTCTATTGGCGGCGGGCGGATGCGCAGGACTGGACGGATAGCCGGCTGGTGACCGGGGCGACCGAATTGCTGCTGAAAGATGTGGTGGTGGACGATCATTTCATCGGCGTGGCAGCCGTGGCCAAGGATGGAAGCGAGAGCATCGTGACGTTCGGCGGGATGGCGCCGCGCAAATAGGGGCGCGCCTGTCGCCGCCCCTGTAAGAAAAGTCCATGTGTGTGCGTGTTTGGTCGGCGAGCGGCTTAATGAAGGGGCGGTTCGACGCAGAAGCTGACGATGAGGTCTCTCATGATTTCCAGCGTCTCCGGCGTAGCTTCTATGACGCATTTGCGAGAATCGTGCCGGTCTTCGCGCCGCTGAATTTTGCCGTCCCGTTCAAGCCTGCTGAGGTGACGCAGTGCCGTCGTCATCGGTGAGCCGCTGGCGCAACATAAGGATGTGACGCATGACGTGCGATATTCCGTCGCATCCGTGACAAGAGCGAGCAGCATGTTCCAGCCAGGGTCCGATATGGGATAATGCAACGCTTCCCCACGACGCAGCGAGGATTTATGAAAAGTGCGGGCAATTTGCCCTATTTCGGCAGTCAAGACCTGCGGGTGGATGGCAGGGTCAGCGTCCGGTGCGACAGTCGCGTGCGCACGAATCATGGTTGAAAGGTCTGCTATGGCCTTTTTGCTGATCCCAAGCAGGATCATGTGGCGTTCAATCTCTCCTATCCGGTCAACCATCAGTTGTACCTCTTCATTGCTGTTCTGCTGGTGAAGTGAAGGATTCTGACGCATTTTCGTCTGTTCGAAAATGCCTCCGGGCGATCAAATCGGTTAAATATGATCCGATATGGAGTTTCTTCCGGGCACGCCCCGGCGAGAGCATCGTGACGTTCGGCGGGATGGCGCCGCGCAAATAGGGGCGCGCCTGTCGCCGCCCCGGCAAGGGGAGGGCGATGGAGACTTCGCATGACGAATGGCTGGACCAGCAAGAGCAGACGCAGGCGAGGATGTTGCGGCGGCTGAAGGAGGCTGGCCGCGAACGTATGAGCCGCGAATGGGACTGGCTGGCGCGGCCAGGGCAGAAGGCGCCGGGGGGCGATTGGCGTATCTGGCTGATGATGGCCGGGCGCGGTTTTGGCAAGACGCGGGCCGGGGCCGAATGGGTGCGGGGCATTGCGGAGGCCCAACCCGGCGCGCGGATCGCGCTGGTCGGTGCGACGCTGGGCGAGGCGCGGCGGGTGATGGTGGAAGGGGCTTCCGGGTTGCTGGCGATCGCGCCCTGGTGGTGCCGTCCGGTCTTTGCCCCGGCGCTGCGCAAGCTGACATGGCCCAATGGCGCGGTGGCGACCCTGTTCGGCGCGGCGGAGCCGGAAAGTCTGCGCGGGCCGCAGTTCAGCCATGGCTGGGCCGACGAGATCGCCAAATGGCCCTTAGCGCTGGGCGCCTGGGATAATCTGATGATGGCGATGCGGCTGGGGAAAAGCCCGCGCGTCATGGCGACGACGACGCCGCGCCCGGTGGCGCTGGTGCGGCGGCTGGTGGCGGACGGGGATGTCATCGTCACGCGGGGCCGGACGGCGGACAATCGCGCGAACCTGGCCGAGGGCTTCGTCGAGGCGATGGAGCGCAGCTATGGCGGCACGCGGCTGGGGCGGCAGGAACTGGACGGCGAGCTGATCGAGGAGGTGGAGGGTGCGCTCTGGTCGCGCGACCTGATCGAACGATGCCGGGTGGCGCATGTGCCGGGCGCAGGCGACGGGGCGGCGCTGCATCGGGTGGTGGTGGCGGTCGATCCGCCTGCGTCCGCCCATGGCGATGCGTGCGGGATCGTGGTGGCGGGCGTGGGCGGTGACGGGCGCGCCTATGTGATTGCCGATGCGAGCGTCGAGGGCTGCTCACCCGAACAATGGGCGCGCGCGGTGGCTGCGGCTGCGCTGGTGCATGGCGCTGACAAGGTGGTGGCCGAAGCGAATAATGGCGGGGCGATGGTGGAAAGCGTGCTGCGCGCGGCGGACGCCATGCTGCCGGTGAAGCTGGTCCATGCCTCGCGCGGCAAAGTGGCGCGGGCCGAACCCGTGGCGGCCCTGTACGAAGCCGGGCGGGTGGCGCATCGCGGGGCGTTCGCGCGGCTGGAGGATGAGATGTGCGGCTTGCTGGCCGGGGGCGGCTATGTGGGGCCGGGACGATCGCCCGATCGCGCCGACGCGCTGGTATGGGCGCTGACCGAACTGATGCTGGGGCGGCGGGGCGAGGCGCGGGTGCGGGGGTTGTGAGGGGAACCCCGTGGTGCCGTCGGTCGTTTCGGGAGCATCGGATTTGAAGTGGAGATTTGGCGATGAAGATGGTGACGATGCTCGGCGCGCTGGTCGGGGCGACGCTGGTGGCTACCCCGGTGATGGCGGTGACGCTGAGCGCGAAGGAGCGGGCGCGGGTGGCGAGGGCGGCACCGCGCGATCGCGACGATGTGCGCTATTGCCTGATCCAGGGGAAGAAAGGGCGCGACAAGGGCACCGTGATCGGCGCGGCTGGCGGTGCTGGCGTCGGGCTGGTCGCCGGTGGTGGCCTGGGCGAGACGCTGCTGGGCGCGGGCGCCGGGGCGCTGGCGGGCCGGGTGATCGGCAAGAGCGAGGGGACGAACTCGACCTGCGACCGGGTGTTGCGGCGTAATCCTTGATCTAGCGAGGGTAGCTCGACCTTGACCCGTTCGGGTCTGGTTAGGTTGAGAAACGGCGGCGTGCGGTTTCTCGACTTCGCTCGAAACGAACGGAGGTTGGGGGAGCAAACGAAAGCCTTAATGGTTTGACTTGAGGGTGGGGCGGTCTCCCTCTCGCAGCTTCGGCAGGCGGCTTTGCTGCCAGCCTTCGCTTTAGGTTTAGGGCGATTTCCGAATCATCGGAATTCTATCTGATTGGCAATCGCTTTGGCCCTCTCCCCGTCGGGGTGAGGGTTTTTTGTTGTGCGGGAGGAAAGCATGAAATTCTTTGGGATGAAGGCCGCGCAGGCGGATGCGCGGCCGGTGCTGGCGCGCGCCTGGGGGACGGGTGCGGTGGCGCTGGGCGAGTGGCCCGCCAGCTATGAGGCGCAGGTGCGTGGCGGCGTGATCGGCAATCCGGTGGCGCAGCGGGCGATGCGGCTGGTGTCGGAAGGGGCGGGGGCGACTGCGCTGAAAGCCTCTGGCGTGGAGGATGGGGCGCGGGTGCTGGCGCTGGTGGCGCGGGCTTCGGCGGGGCAGGGGCTGGTGGAAGCGCTGGCCTGCCACCTGTTGCTGCATGGCAATGCCTATGTGCAGGTGATCGGCGGGGCGGACGGGATGCCCGCCGAATTGTTCGCGCTGCGCCCTGAGCGGGTGTCGGTGGAAGCCGATGCGCGGGGGTGGCCCGCGGCCTATCTCTATCGGGTCGGGGAGAGCGTGACGCGCCTGTCGCCCGAAGATGGCGCGGGGCGGACCACGGTGCTGCATCTCAAAAGCCTGCATCCGCTGGACGATCATTATGGATTGGGCTGTGTCGGCGCGGCGGCGGGGGCGGTGGCGATCCACAATAGCGCGACGGTGTGGAACAAGGCGCTGCTGGACAATGCGGCGCGGCCCAGCGGGGCGATGGTTTATGATCCGGGGGACGGATCGGTCATGGCGCCCGACCAGTATGAGCGGGTCAAGCGCGAGATGGAGATCGCCTTTGCGGGCGCGGCCAATGCCGGGCGGCCCATGCTGCTGGAGGGTGGGCTGAGCTGGAAGGCGCTGAGCCTGACCCCGGCGGAGATGGACTTTGTGGGGCTGAAGGCGGCGGCGGCGCGGGAGATTGCGCTGGCCTTTGGCGTGCCGCCGATGCTGATGGGGCTGCCCGGCGACAATAGCTACGCCAATTATCGCGAGGCGAACAAGGCGCTGTGGCGGCAGACGATATTGCCGCTGGTGAACAAGATCGGCGCGGGGCTGGGGCAGGGGCTGAGCGGCTGGTGGCCGGGGCTGCGGATCGAGCCGGACCTGGATGGCATCGCGGCGCTGAGCGACGAGCGGGCGGCGCTGTGGGAGCGGGTGGCGGGGGCGGATTTCCTGTCGGCGGAGGAGAAGAAGGGGCTGTTGGGGTTGTGAGGGGGGCTGGGGTTCCCCCGCTCCCAACTGCGCCAAGGGGGCGAGGGGCTTGGAGGGCGTGATGAAACAGGATGGCGAGATGCTGGCGCGGTTGGTGGCGCAGGCGGAAGGTGGGCCGGGGGCGATGGACATGGTGATGATCCGGGCGCTGGTGGAGGAAGCGAGCGAGCTGGGCGCGGGGCGGGCGCTGGAGCGGCTGGGGCTGGCCGACCGGCGGGCGGAGGGCGATGTGCGCGAGCTGCGCGAACTGCTGCGCGCCTGGCGCGACGCGAAGAAGGCGGCGCGCGGGGCGGTGATCGGCTGGCTGGTGCGGATCGCGCTGGCGCTGGTGCTGCTGGGGATTGCGGTCCAGACCGGGCTGGTCGGGTTGGTCAGAACGTGAGCGGCGATGGGGCGCCTGTTCCGTTCGGGCTGAGCGAAGTCGAAGCCCTTGGCCGAGTGGAGCGAGGTCAGAAGCCTTCGACAAGCGCAGGCAAGCCCCCTTCGACTGCCCGCCTGCGGCAGGCGCTCAGGACAGGCTTCGACAGGCTCGGGGCGAACGGAGATTATATGGTTCAAGACGTGCGCTTTGCCGGTTATGCGGCGATTTTCGACCGGGTGGACCGGGGCGGGGATGTGGTGCGGGCGGGGGCGTTCGGTGGCGTGCGGGCGACGGGGGTGCCGTTGCTGTGGCAGCATGGGCCGGGTCAGGTGATCGGCGCGATCGAGCGGCTGGAGGAGGATGCGCGCGGGTTGCGGGTGATCGGCCGGGTGTCGGCGCGGACGGCGGCCGGGCGAGAGGCGGCGGCAGGGCTGAAGGCCGGGGCGCTGGATGGGCTGTCGTTCGGGTATCGCGTGCGGGAGGCGCGCGGGGCGGGACCGCGCGAATTGCTGGCGTTGGAGCTGGTGGAGGTGAGTCTGGTGACGCATCCGATGCAGGATCGGGCGCGGGTGCATAAGGTGGAGGGGTTTACGCCAACGCGCGCCCCCTCATCCAACTGCGCCTAGCCAGCAAGCTGGCAAGGCTTCGTATCCTTCTCCCCCGTGGGGAGAAGGTTTGTTTTTTTAGGGGCGGTCCCATCCGGGGCCGCCCTTTTTTGTGTTTTCTAGCGGGAGAATGACATGACGGACGGCGTGACGGATGCTCTGGAGGGGAGCTTTGATGTGGTGCTTCAGGGGGAGCGGATTGCGGCTTTGGAGGCGGATTTGAGCGCGATGCGGGTGGCGATGCAGCGGCCTGCATTGGATGGTGTGAAGGGCGGGGCGCCAGGAAATTTTGGTGATCCGGCGCGCGCGGCTTTTGTCGATCGTTACCTGCGGCAGGGGCAGGAAGCGGGGGTGGAGCTGAAGAGCTTTTCCGGGGCTAGCGGTGCGACGGGTGGTTATGCGGTGCCGCGCGAGATTGATCAGCTGATCGATGCGACGCTCAAAAGCATTTCGCCCGTTCGCGCCATTGCCAATGTCGTGCGGACCGGGACGGCGGGCTATCGCAAGCTGGTGAGTGCGGGCGGGATCGTGTCGGGTTGGGCCAGTGAGACGGGGGCGCGGGGCGAGACGGGGACGCCAAGCTTCAATGAGATCGCGCCGCCATCGGGCGAGTTGTTCGCCAATCCGGCGGCGAGCCAGGCGATGCTGGACGATGCGCAGTTCGATGTCGAAGGCTGGCTGGCGGGCGAGATTGCCCGTGAATTTGCCGTGGCGGAGGGCGCGGCCTTCATCACCGGCAATGGCACGAACAAGCCCAAGGGCTTCCTGACCTATACGACGACCAATGAGGCGGACAGCGTGCGGGCGTTCGGATCGCTGCAATATGTCGCGTCGGGCGCGGCGGGGGCTTTTGCCGCGTCCAACCCGCAGGACAGGTTGATCGACCTGGTGCAGAGCCTGCGCGCGCCCTACCGGCAGGGGGCGAGCTTCGTCATGAACAGCGCGACGCTGAGCGCCATTCGCAAGATGAAAACCAGCGATGGCGCATTTTTGTGGCAGCCGTCGATGAGCGCTGGCCAGCCCGCGACGCTGCTGGGCTATCCGGTGGTCGAGGCCGAGGATATGCCGGACATCAGCGCGGGCAGCCTGTCGATCGCGTTCGGCAATTTCCAGGCGGGCTATGTGATTGCCGAGCGCAGCGACACCAGCATCCTGCGCGATCCGTTCAGCAACAAGCCGTTCGTGCATTTCTACGCGGTCAAGCGGATCGGCGGGGCCGTGGCGAATTCGGAAGCGATCAAATTGATGAAGTTTGCGGCTTCGTGACGGGCGAGGGGGTGGTTCCCCCTCTTCCAACTTCGCCTAACCCGCTGCGCGGGTAAGGCTGCGTATCCTTCTCCCCCAAGGGGAGAAGGTTTTTAGGGGGGAGGCGTTTGGCCTTCCCCCTTTTTTGTTTGGGGGGAGCAAGCGGCGATGAGCCTGTATCTGAAGGATGCCGACAGCAGCATCGATCATGGGATCGACTGGTCCGCCCATCTGGCGGGGCAGAGCATCGTCGCCAGCCTGTGGAGCGTGGCGCCGGTCGAAGCGGGCGGATTGAGCGTGGAAGCTTCCGCGTTCGAAGGCTTGCGGACCAGCGCGCGGGTGAGCGGCGGGCTGATCGGGCGGCTCTATCGACTGACGAACCGGATCACTTTGTCCGACGGGCAGGTGGACGCGCGGTCGGTGACATTTCGGGTGGAGGAATGCTGATGCTGGCGCAGGATGAGAGCGGGACGCTGGCGGCGTCGCTGGCCGAGCTGAAGGCCTATTTGCGGATCGAGACGAGTGGCGAGGACGGGGTGCTGGCCGGGTTGCTGCGCAGCGCGTCGGCCCTGTGCGAGCAGTTTGTCGGGCAGTGGCTGATCGTGCGGGGCGCGCAGGAGATGGTGGCGGGGGACGGGAGCTGGCAGCGGCTGACGGCGCGGCCCGTGGTGGGAATCGAGAGCGTCGAGGCGGTGGAGGCGGACGGCATGGCGGTCGCCCTGCCGGTCGATGGCTATGCGATCGACATCGATGCGACCGGCGAGGGGTGGGTGCGATCGACGCGCGCGGGCGACGGGCGGCGATTGCTGGTGCGCTATTCGGCGGGCATGGCGAGCGAGATGAACGGCCTGCCCGAAGCATTGCGGCAGGGGATCGTGCGGCTGGCGGCGGAGCATTTTTCCGCGCGCGGGACGGAAGGGGCCGCGCCCCCCGCCGTGGTGAGCGCGCTGTGGCGGCCATGGCGGCGGATGCGGTTGCGATGAGGGCGGCGCTGGCGCGGATGGTGGCGCAGCGGGCGGCGCGGCGACGGGCGGCGGTCGCGGTGGCGCTGGATGAGGCGGGGCTGGACGTCAGCATCGAGGGCGAACTGGTGCGGGCGTCC
>FWWL01002194.1_pt1 | contig 18345 bp, 13 predicted proteins | sample 2228331 | NCBI WGS metagenome assembly FWWL01 (sample SAMEA103939775, study PRJEB20133) | metagenome
ATGGAAAACGCCGAAGGCTATATCACCCAAAAACCCGACGACGACAACGACGAATAACTCGACGCCCAATATCTCTCACCAGAACTTGACAGCTGAAGCCAAATAAGCTTGTGCCATAGCGTTCAGCTGTCCCCAGGTGAAGCCGCATGCGTCGCACTGGTAAAAGGACATGATGTTGCCCACGTCGGGGGTATAGAAATTGCCGGCGGCATCTCGCTTTTGGCTGATAAAGTTACAGGGAGGATTTTCGTAAATAAGTATCGGCTCGTTCGGTAGATAAGGGTCTGCAGGTGTATCGCAGATGCCATCGCCTGCCGTCTCACAATTGGAGCCGTCCACCAGCTCATCTCCACCCCCTTCAAAAGTATCTTTCAGACCGAAAAAGTGCCCTAACTCATGCGCTATGAAGCGAGGCGTAATGCACGACTTGCTCAGCACGATGTACGAAGAAACCGGATTGCCAATGCCCCCTATCTCTGTCAGGCCGCAACGCGGATACGGATAAAGGAAGGAGGAAACCAAATAGAGGTTGATGCGGCGCTCCACGTTGTATTTGGTCGTCATCTCTGCAATCTGCTCGTTGGTCATGCGCAAAGAGTCGTACTGCCAGTTGGGATGATAGCGAAACTCGCAGATTTCGAAGCGCGCGCAGATAGGCTCAAAAAACACATTGGCCTTGGCCAAGGCTTGGCGAACACTGTCTTCCACAACACCTACATTGCCCAGACTGTCGGGAAAGACATGCACCACGATGGTAAAGGTTCTGTTCAGACAGGGTAAGGAGGAATGTTTGAAGGTGTATTGTTGCGCATTCAGCGGCACACCAAGGCCTAACAACAGGGCCAGAAGGGTCAGATTTCGCATGTGTACTATCGTTTTTGTAGGATGGAGACAAACCCAGATTCCATCGGCAAAAGTGACAACTTTCTCCTGAAGTCTCGCATTCTTTTTGTCCAACATGAGCCTACCCATGGGCACAGTGTACCTTTGCGCTACACCTCAGACACGCAACTGCACCACCGCTCATGCCACACACATACGAAGAGAAGCTGCAGGCCTTTGGCCGCCTGCTCCGCATCATGGACGACTTGCGCGAGAAATGCCCCTGGGACCGCAAGCAAACCCTCGAGTCCCTGCGGCATCTCACCATCGAGGAAACCTACGAACTAGCCGATGCCATCCTGAGCAACGACCTCAACGGCGTGCGCGAAGAAGTGGGCGACCTGATGCTCCACATGGTCTTCTACGCCAAGATTGGCTCTGAACAAGGCGCCTTCGACATCGCCGACGCCCTCCATGCCGTGTGCGAAAAACTCATCGCACGCCACCCGCACATCTACGGCGACGTCGAGGTGGCCGACGATGAAGAGGTCAAACGAAACTGGGAGCAGCTCAAACTCCGCGAAGGCAAAAAGTCCATCCTCGCTGGCGTGCCCAACAGCCTACCCGCCATCGTAAAAGCCTACCGCATGCAGGAAAAGGCCAAACAGGTCGGCTTCGAATGGGAAAATGCCGAACAGGTCTGGGACAAAGTACAAGAAGAACTCGCTGAACTCCAACAAGCCATCCGCTCCGGAGCGCCGCCACAAGACGTAGAGGGTGAATTTGGCGACGTCCTCTTTGCCTTGGTCAATTACGCCCGCTTCATCGGCGTCGAGCCAGAAGGCGCCTTAGAACGCGCCAATCGAAAGTTTAAGTACCGCTTCGAATACATCGAGGCCAATGCTCCGCGTCCATTAGCCGAAATGACCTTGGCCGAGATGGACGCCCTCTGGAACCAAGCCAAAACCCCGGAAGTCAAGGCAGAAACCTCTCAGTAGCCTTCACTGCTGTACAGACGCATCGGCGTTTGTGCGACTTCTGCTTAACAAGGTGCATCGTTCTGTGTTATTGCTTTAAAACCTCTCCTTATCATGAGCATAGGGATACTTTTCGGCTTGCTCATACTCGTCCTGATAGTGCTGGCCCTCTGGCGCCGCCGCCAGGACGACGAGGCTTGGCTGCGAGAAGAACGCTACGACGAGAGTGGTGCCTGGCTGGACAAACGCCCCGGCGAACGCGGTACTTATGGCGCCCTCGATGCCACTCAGGAAGCCGAGCGCTTTGCGCTCTCCCGAAAAGGCCGCATCGCCGAACTGAGCATAGGTATCCGCAACTACTGCCTCCAACACCTGCCCACTTTCCAGAGCCAAAGTGATGCCGTCGTGCTCGCCTTTAGCCAACAGACACGCCGCCAACTCGAGCGCTTTTTTGACCTCATCGAGAGTACCCGGCGTGGTCAGCCACTGCCCCGGCCGCCCAAAGCACCTGACAACACCCACGCCGCCGCCCTCAAAAAACAAATCCTCAACACAGCCTTCGACCAGTACCCCTGGCTACTCGACTGGGACATTCCTCAACTCAAACAGCTCGACGCCTGCGCCCTTGCCCTTGCTGCTGAACTACTCGACCGCGCCAGCACCGCCAAGGCGTGAGAGGAGGCAGACAAACAAAAAAGCCGCCAGCAAGGGCTTTCCCTGCCAGCGGCCACCGTCCTGTAACAGAAGTACAGGCACTTAGCGGCTAATAATCAATTTGCGCCCTGTCATCTGGCCGTTGTTCTCCACACGCAACAGATAAACCCCGGGTACCAACGCCTGCACCTGCAAGAAAAACTCCTCCTGAGGCGACTGTGCTATCTGGTGCGACTGCCATAGCACCCGCCCGGTCAAGTCATAGAGCGTGAGCGCTACCTCCGTGCCTGCGGTCAGACCATTTAGCACAATGCGGCCAGAAGTGGTTACAGGCTGCGGCAATACCTGTACTTCCAGGGGTTGTACTCCAATAGCCGCCTGTTCTGGGCGCTCCCGATATTCGACACCCTCATCAGGAACAGACAACCCCGGCGGCGTTAGGAAACTTACCCGCTGCGACCACTTGCTCTTCCCACCGCTAGCGCAAAGGGTGCGCACTTTGAACTTGTACGTCTGGTTGGGTTGCAGACCCGACAGTACATACTCGGGCACTGAAGTAAAGACCTTCATTTCCCATTTTACTCCAGAAGGCTGACGCTCTATCTCTACCTGATAGCCAATAGCGCCCGCCACAGGCTGCCACGTGAGCTTTGCCCCCGCAGCCGTTATGTCAGATGCTTGCAACCCCGTGGGTGCCATACAAATCTGAAAGCCACCGCCGCCAGAGGGACTACCCGTTTGCCAGTAGACTTCCTTTGACCATGCACTCACTGTACCGTCGGCGCAACGTGTGCGCACTTTGAACTTGTACTGCAAGTTGGCATTCAGGCCAGAAAAAGTGTAAGTATTTGTCTGGGTCGAGTCCTTCCATTTCAATCCGCCTGGCTTGGCCTCTATCTCGATGTGATAGTAAGCCGCTCCAGCGACAGTATCCCATGAGATAACGGCGACATTACCCTGAATGGTTACAGCGACGCCTGTGGGTGTCGCGCATGTAGAGTAGCCCCCGCCTGAGCCAGACGTCTTGAAATACACATAGGCCGACCAATCGCTTTTGCCGCTGTTGCAATAGGCGCGCACCTTGACCTTATAGGTAGTCCCGGGCTTAAGCCCGCTCAGGGCGAAAGAGGCGCTAGTGGTTGACACCTTAAATTCCGAACCCTTATTACTGGGTTCAATCTCCACCTCAATTTCATAAAGCAGCGCACCATTCACCGCGCTCCACTGAAGCAGGGCGGTCGTCTCCGTTATGTCTGACACTGCCAGGTTGAGCGGCACGGTACAACCGCTACCAGAGCCGCCCCCACCCGTAGTCGTATTGAAATAGAGATATGCTGACCAATCGCTCTTGTCGTTCCCGCACTTCGAACGCACCTTAAATTTGTATTGGAGGCTCGCATTCAGATTGCCAAGTACGTAGAAGGTGTCAGCAGTCGAGACCTTTATTTCATAGCTGGAGTTGCTCGGTTCCTGCTCTATCTCCAGCTCGTAGAGTGCGGCGCCCACCACAGCATTCCAACTCAGTACGACAGAGGTGCTCGAGGATGGTTGAGCAGAAAGACCCATAGGCGAAGGACAGGCCCCATCATCAGCCCTTGCTTCAAGGGCATTATTCGTTAGCAAAAGCATTAGCAGCAAGGCCATGCCCTGCCAAGCAGCGGAAAATCTCTTTTTCATAGCAACAGCAAGAAGGTTTAGTGTGAGAAGGGTGAACGTATAGCAAAGTGCCTCTGGCCAGAGTTCGACACAAAATTGTGTAGCCCAGCCAGTGGCGCACAAATGACCGTTTCCGAATGGGCAAAACGCCAGACCCAGTCAGGAAAAAGATATCCCAAAAAGTACACGGTTAGCCCGAAATAGAAACATACCATTCTGCCCAACACCAGCGAAGAAGGTACCACCCAAGACGAGCAAGCCATTCACCTTTGCGCTTGGAACTACCCTTCTCTTCTCCATTTTTTAGAGGAAAAAAACACCTCCCGTCCATACACACACTATTACACTCAAATGCATGTCGGTGTCTCCTGTTTGGCCCAGAGCATGTTTCTCTCCCGCTCTTGGCCTTTAACAATGGCACAACTAAAGCCCATCCTCTCCGCGCTTGCAGTATTTGATTTCACCGTTTTTCAGACCAAAAGACCCGACTTACCCTCGACCTTTCAAAGCAACCTTTCGCTCACGCATCTGTTTAGACTCGTATTTTGAACACCACCGCTGGCTTATCACCACGAGGGGATACACCTTTGCCCTGTTTCCATTTATCATGAAAAAAAATAAGAAAAGCAGCAACAATAAGTTGACTGCCAAAGCCTTGCAAATTGAGTTACTTAAGTTTTTGCTAGCTAATCCTCGTAAAACCTTTGCCCCTGCCGAACTCTCCGAATTGCTGGGCGTTGCCAACAACCGCCACTCCATAGAGCACGGCCTACAGCAGCTCGTACAGGCAGGCTCCGTAGAGATGAAGAAAAACGGCCGCTACCGCGCTGCCGTTGACCGCCTCACTACCCCCGACACCAAAGCAGAAAAAACCAGCCCACCCTCAAAGCCTAAGACAGGGCAGCGCCGCAAGCGCGAACCCAAAGAACCCCGCACAATAGAAGGACGCGTGGACATGACCCGCTCCGGTGCGGCCTACATCGTTACAGAAGAGCACATGGACGACGTCTTCGTGGCCCCGCGAAACCTCAACGGCGCCCTCCATGGCGACATCGTGCGCGTCCTGCTCTTCCCCCAACACCGCGGGCGCCGCGGCGCCACTCGACGGCCCGAAGGGGAGGTCGTCAAGGTGCTCAAGCGCGCAAAGGAATTCTTCATCGGTACCCTGCGCAAAAGCCGCAAGTACGCCCTCTTCCTGCCCGACAACCCCAACATGCCCATAGACGTGTACGTACCCTTAGATGCCTGCGGCGACGCGCGCGATGGCGATAAGGTCATCGTCCGCATCACCGACTGGCAAGAAGGCAAAGGCCGCGTTCCCATCGGCAAGGTAACCCAAACCTTAGGCGCCGCAGGAGGCTATGACTTCGAGATGAACAAAATCCTTATCAACGCTGGCTTCGAACTGGCCCACTCCCCCGAAGCCTTGGCCGAAGCCGCAGCCATCCCCGACGTCATTCCGCCACAAGAGTACGATCAACGGCGCGACTTCCGCTCGGTGCTCACCTTCACCATTGACCCCGAAGACGCCAAAGATTTCGATGATGCCATCAGCATACGCCAGCTAGAGAGCGGCAACATAGAAGTGGGCGTCCACATCGCCGACGTTACCCACTACCTCAAGCCGAATACCCGCATGGACGCCGAAGCCTACCAACGCAGCACCTCCGTGTACCTGGTAGGCCGCGTCAATCCCATGCTTCCTGAAAAGCTATCCAACCACCTGTGCTCCCTGGTGCCCTACGAAGACCGCCTGACGTTCTCCGCGGTGTTTGAGTTCGACGCCCAGGACCGCATCGTATCGCGCTGGTTTGGCAAAACGGTCATTCACTCCCAGAAACGCTTCACCTACGAGGAGGTCCAAACCATCATAGAAGACAAACCCACCGAAGCCCTGCGCCAACTGACTATTTACCCCCAACTAGAATGGGCGCTCAGGACACTCCAGCGAATGGCTAAAAAGATGCGACATGAACGCGAACGCAGTGGCGCCATTGGCTTCGACACCGAAGAGGTACGCTTCCGCTTGGCCGAAGACGGAGCCCCCCTCGAGGCCTACATCAAAGAGCGCAAGGATGCCCACCTGCTCATCGAGGACTTCATGCTCTTAGCCAACAAGGAGGTTGCCCTCTACATCCAGCATAAAAGCACCGGACAGGCAGAGATACCCTTCGTCTATCGTGTCCACGACCTCCCTGACATGGAAAAAGTAGCCGAATTTGCCCGCTTCGCCGCTGAAATGGGCTATCCGCTTAAAGTCAGCACGCCGCGCCAAATTGCCGAATCTTACAACCAACTCATGCGCGCCGCCGAAAAAGACCCGCGCCTTAAAATCTTAGAGCCGTTGGCTATCCGCACCATGGCCAAGGCCATCTATTCTACGCGCAACATCGGCCACTACGGGCTGGGCTTTACGCACTACACCCACTTCACCTCACCCATACGCCGCTACGCCGATGTATTGGTGCATCGCATTCTGGAGAAAAACTTGGGTGAAAGCATCTACCGCGCCAACCGCGAACGCCTCGAAGAACAGTGCAAGCACATTAGCGAGCAAGAGCGAAAAGCTGCCGACGCCGAGCGCGAGAGCGTCAAATACATCCAGGCCGAACTGCTGCGCCAGCACATCGGCGAGGTGTTCGAAGGCTACGTGAGCGGCATCATCGAACGCGGTTTCTTCGTAGAACTCCCTGGCTCCTTGGCAGAAGGATTGGTGGACTTCAATACCCTGGCCGAAAGGTACACCGTAGAGGAAGGCAACCTGCGCGCCCGCGCGCGCCGCTCCGGTCATACCATCAAGATGGGCGACAAGGTGCGGGTGCGCATTACAGCCGTGGACACCGCCAAAAGGCAAATCGAAATGGAGCTGGTGGAGGGCGATGAATAAGTAGATGCTTCGCCCCCTCAATGGTTTAAAGCACAGAGGGCGCGGAGGAGTTCTTCCTCGCGCCCTCTGAATATGAAGTAATGTGACGGCGAGCCTCGCGCAAACTCACATGCAATAAAAAGCAGAATTGCTGACATAACAACCCATGGCATCTTTACAGAAGAAGGGCTGTAATCTGTACCTGAAAGAAAAGGATAATCTCATTCTATGATTGTAATTTTCTTTGTTACAATTATTCTGTTATCTTGTTGGAGTTGAAGAAAATACAGCCCCTTAGATAGACCGTCTCGCTGCAGAATAAATACTTGCCCATTGATATTTCCAAATTCTCTTACAGGCTGTCCAAAAGTATTGAATATCACAAGGCTGGCATTCTGCAAAGGATTGTTAGACTCCAGGGTGATATGCGCTGAAAAAGGGTTTGGCGAGACATTTACATCATATTTATTGGGCGTTGGAAATGCCGACACTCCGGAAGTGGTATATTTCGGAAGGTCTTCTTCTGAGCCTGCCATGGCAAAATCATCCATATATACCCAAGAATCGCTGTTTGTTGATGGATTGGTGAATGATCCCCAAGTTGTGGGCATACTAAGCACACGATGTCCACCTTGATTTTGGGGAGATATCGGCCATGTAAAATGTGGAGTAACGCCACCTATCCATTCGGCTACTTTAGTCCAATTGCTTGCACCAAGAGGCCTTAACCACATCTCATAAGTCCCTTGCGGACTTTGGGTATCAAAGTGGAGTTTCACCAATATCCACTTATTGGGGCTTAGTCGAACTGATGTGTCTTGAGAACCGAGCTTGAAACAGTCCCACGAAGGAGCAGGTGAGTAACAAGCTGTATGACAACAAGTCTGTTCGTCCCGAATATATCCAAAAACCTCACCAGGCACATTAGTAATATAATTATACGGATTATAGGAACCTTTGCTCAATAACCAATACCATTTTCCAGTTTGACATGGATAAGGTCCATCACAGGGATATAAGAATTTACCCACAGGCTCGGATAGCTGGTTTCCATAATGATTGATATATATCCAGAACTGGAACCAGACATTGCCAGGGATAGCATTGGGAGTATTTCCATCTCCGTATCGGAGATAAAAATCTGTTTGTGTTTGCATAGTTCCCGCCTTCGACTCCAAAACTAAAACACGAGTTTGAATTGATACCAGGAAAAGCACCCTGGTAACCTAGTATTGAATCGGTTGTATAAATGTATCCGGCGCCCCTATTAAATGGAGGACAATTAATACACTTGACAAACTGCCACCCCTTCGAAACGAAATTTGAACAGCCAGAATCAGAGTTCCTGTCCACGAAGTATTCGAAATCATCGAAGTGAATCAGTTGCGCTGTTGATGGTGTTGTCAGAAACAACATCAACCCCAACGCACCAGCAACGAGGCGGAAAGAATACTTTCCAGTTGTAGATTTTGTTTTCATTTTTTTGTCGTCAGTGATTATGGTGCTGACTCCGCACTTTTAATTTCAGCTCGTTATACATCTACAGAAATTCGGGGCATTTGCGTAATCTTCTAAAAACGAAGGCATAGAGTAGGAAACTCTATGCCCTCGTTTCTAAAAGCATCTTTTACTGTTTGACGAAAGAGCTCTCGTAGCGCCCTTCAGCCGTCTGCACCGACAAGCGATAGATACCCGCAGGTAGTTCGGCGATATTGAGGGTGAACAGGTTGCCGTTAGGCACTACCTCTGTGCGCATGAGGCGTCCGTCGGGTTTGCGGATTTCGGCCACGGCTTGGCCCAACACCGCTCCGGTTTGTGATTTGGCCATAACAGTTACCCAGTGGGTGGCAGGATTGGGTGACAGGCTGAGCGCTACGGCTACCGTTGGCGGCGTGCCGATGATCTGATCGGGGCAGTCTATTTCGCCCAAAGCAGCTTTGTCAGCACAACTGGGGTCAGCCTTGTCTTGCACGACAAAAGCGTAGAACGTCTGGCCGTCGCCATCGAACGGCCCCAGGATGATGGGTTGTGGTTGGCTGTAGCTATAGCTGCCAAGCACATCGCCATTGGGGCCGAACGTCTGGAAGCCCGCGGCGCTGCCATTCTGGTGCCGGAAGGTGAGCACGGCGAAGAACTGCCCGCACAGGCAAGGCGTGGCTTGCACTTGCAGATCCCATATTTTGCACGCTTTGTTCGAGCAGTCGGGCGCTTCAAAGACCAGCTCCTCACAGCAGAAGGGTTGGGCGGCATTAGGCGTTACGATGCAAACCTTGATGACATCTTTCTTGCCACCACTGGCCGGGAAGTTCGGAATGGTCAGCGGTAAGGCGCTGAGCGGGTAGGTGCCGATGAGTACCCCGTTGGCCCACACGCCAAAGAAGGCCGGCGTAGTGGAAGAGAGCACCACCTGGAAATTCACTTTCAGGCGATAGGTGCCGTCGTTATTGCAGTCGCCCACGGCCACCTCCAAGTTCTTGATGGTGCAGGGCTTGTTCGAGCAGTCTGGCGCCTCGAACTCCACCGCCTCGCAGCACAGCGGTTGGGCCGCATTAGGCGAGACGATGCAGACCTTGACCTCATCTTTCTTCCCTCCACTGGCCGGGAAGTTCGGAATGGTCAGCGGCAGGGCGCTGACTGGATAAGTACCGATGAACTGGCCATTGGCCCACACGCTAAAGAAGCCCGGAGCAGTCGTTACACTGGTGAAGTTAATCTGGGCCTTGTAAGTGCCGTCGTTGTTGCAGTCGCCGACCTTCACCGTTAGGTTGGTGATCTTGCAGCCCGGCCCTTGGCAGTTAGGCGTGGTGAAGGTCAGTCCGGCGCAACAGGACGTGCTTGGCGCAGGTGCATTGGCCGCAACGACGCAGACACGGATTTCCGCCTTGCCGCCATTGCCGCCAGGGAAGTTGGGAATGGTCAGTGGCAGGTCGTTCACATCGAAAGTGCCAGCCCCGGCGCCATTTATCCACAGGATGAATTTGGCCGGGCCGCTGACGTTTTGCACCTTGAAGTTGAGCAGCACCTTGAACGAGCCATCCGGGTTGCAGTCGCCTACCTTCACCTCGAGGTCTTTGACCGCGCAGCCGTCTTGGCAGTTGGGCGCCTTGAACTCATGGGTAATACAGCACGTCTGCGTGATGGTGCCTGCCGGCCCTAGTACGCAGATGCGGATGGCATCCACGTCTTTCCCACTGCCCGGGAACTTCGGAATAGTCAGCGGCAAGGCGCTCAGAGGATGGATACCCAGGAATTGGCCATTGCCGGCCCACACGCCGAACTGTCCTTGTGTGTTGGCGGTAGTGAAGTTGAGCACCAGTTTGTACGTACCGTCGGGGTTACACGGGCCAACTTCTACCTTGACGTTGGCAATACCGCAGGGTGCATTTTGGCAATCGGGCGCCTTGAACTCGGCCTCCAAGCAGCAATTGAATAACATAGGCGCGTTGGAAGTAACCAGACACACGCGCACCCTGTCCACATCGTTGCCGCTGGCCGGGAACTTGGCTATCTTTATTGGCAAAGCGCCAATGGGGAACACACCCAGCTGCTTGCCCGTGCCCGACCAAACGACAAAAGCAGCTGGCACAGGGCCGGTGTACTTGAAGTCAATCACAATCGGGTAGGTACCGTCGGGGTTGCAGGGGCCGGCCACCTCCACTTTCAGGTCGGAGATAGGGCAGGGTGGTGTGTTGCAGTTAGGCGCCTTGAACTCTACTATCTTACAGCAGAACTCTACGCCATTGGGGTTGAGCAAACAGATCTTCACGCGGTCAAAATCTTCACCACTGGCAGGGAAGATCAGGCTGATGGGGAACTCATTCGGGTCGTAAGTACCTAAGTCGTCGCCACTGCCGCTCTTGAGGTTCACCTTGAATGGTAGGTTGATGGGCAAGAACTCTATGGCCAATTTGATGCGGTAAGACTTGAGCGAGATGCATTCCCCCACGCCCACTTCTACCTTGCCAATGCCACAGGGCTTGGCCAAGCAGTCCGGGGCATTAAACTCGAGGGTGCGGCAGCAGTTAGTGTTCTTCAAGCAGACCTTGACGGCGTCCACGTTCTTGCCATTCCAGGGAAATTCTATCGTAATCGGCAAGTCCTTGACGGCGTAGCGGCCCAAGTATTGCCCATTGGCAGCGTACACATCGAAAGAGTCTGCAACAGTGCCCGGCGTACCCAACGCGGCGGAGAAGTTCAAGGTGAGTTTGTACGTAGAGTCTGTAGTGCAGCTGCCTGCTTCGGCCCGCATGTTGCGGATAACGCACGGCCCGGGCGGCGGACAAGGCGGTAGGGTAACGGTTACCTTCGCACAGCAGTCGGGGTTGTCGTTGATGCAAATGCGGAGCGTCTCTGTGGGCGATGAGGAAGCGGGCAGCGTCAGGACGACGGGCAAGCTGCTCAACGGGAAGGTGCCCAAAGAGACGTTGTTGCTCGTCCAGACCTCGAAGAAATTGTTGCCCGGATTTTTGACCTTGAAGTCCAGCTTCACCTGATAGCGGCCATTAGGCAGGCAGTCGCCGGCGCTGGCCTTGATGTCGTAGATTTCGCAAGGGCCGGACTTGGTACAATCTGGCCCAAAGAACTGCTTGACGCCGCAACAGGGTAGGTCATTGGGCGTGTTGCTTTTGAGACATACCCGCACGAAGCTGCCTAAGCCCGCTCCGGCAGGGAAGTTGGTAATGGTCAGGGGCAACTTGTTTAGGTCGTAGGTGCCCAAGTTGACACCATTGCCAAAGACCTCAAACTCGTTGCTGGTCGGGTTCTTGACCTTGAAGTCCAAGTCAATCTGAAACGTAGAGTCAGACGTGCAATCGCCCACCTCCACCACCAGATCCGTGATGGCACAGGGCGCTACCTGGGCGGCCAAGGGCAGGGTGCTGGCCGCCAACCACAGTAAAAGCGGCAAAACCTTCGGGATGCGCATAGGAACATTAAGCGTTTTAAGTGTGAGAAAATTGGATTATACGGCCCAAAGGATACGACCTTGCCAAAATGCGCTTCACCGAGCGCGCCTTTTTCTGGCGAAAAATGCACTTTTGCTATTTGGCGTCAAATTAAAAGTAAATCGGATGAAACCGAACTATGCCGCGGTCGGTCCACTCCAAGGTGGGTGCAGGTATCTTAACGATGTTGATGGCTCCTGCCAAGGTGCGCAAGAAGCGGCTACGGGTCGGGATGCGCGACAGGTCAATATCTAAGGAGAGATAGAATTGGCGCGTGCGAGGGTATTTTTCAGGGTCAATGCGATAGAAGTCGCAATGAGGCCCATAGCAATTGCGGTTACCCTTCCATTCGTAGCCGTGGGCGGTGTACAGGTTTTGCGCACCCATGCCCACGGCCACATTAATCCAGGGAGGCAACCAAGTAGCCTGATTTTTAGGGAAGAAAGAACGCGGGTTGACCGAAGCCCATACCGTAAGCGCATTGTAGTCCTTGAGCAGGAGCGTTAGCAGGCCTGTGCCGTAGATGGCCTGGGCGCGCGCCTCGAGTGTAGCCCAGTTCTCACTGCCGGGTGGTGAAAAGGGCAAGATGGGATCGGTAGGATATCGCTGCGGTTGCACACTCCACTTCATCATGATGCGCTGCTCACCCCAGCCCAGCTGCTGGGCCAGAAACATGCCTGAGCCTAAGAGGTTAGCCCCTGCATCGCTCCAAGAGAAGCCCCACTGCGATGAGAACCCGTCGAACATCTCCAGCGATGTCATGATCAGCTGACTTCCTGCAAAGCCCACCCACGCTGAAGTGTTGGGCTTTAAGCCGGCCCATCGGGCGCCGCCGTAGATCCAGCGGCTTTGGTTGTACGACATGAGCCAGTGGCCCATCTTGTCCATCTGGTTCCAATGGTGTAAGTCATTGAAAGTATGGAATTTGCTTGTGGGGTAGTTGTTGTACCACTCGTTGTGCAACACTACCATGGCAGTGCCGTAGAGCGCTGCACTCACACCTACTGCTCCCCAGAAGCGCGGGGTGTGAAAGGAGTCTGCCGGCTCCAGGGAAAGCATGGGCGGGCGAGACTGAGCTATGGCGAAAAACGGCAGACACCACAGGACCACCACTATCCAATGTCGAGATAACGAGAACATAGCGAGAAATACAAAAGGAAGATGATTACCAATAAAACACGGATTACGAAGGAGGAATGCCGAAGCCCCTGCGTGGGATCAAAACAGCTCTAATTGGGCAGCAATTTTTGGCCCAAAAACGAGCAAGCCGACTGCAGCGGCGCCTATAGCGGCCAATAATACCGCCCCCGCGGCAGCGTCTTTGGCCTTCCCAGCCAGGGGGTGGTAATGCGGAGAGACCAGATCTGTCAGGTGCTCCACAGCTGTGTTGACTGCCTCTAAGGCCAGCACCAGCCCCATGCACAGTATTACCGATACCCATTCCCACCGCGCCAACCCAAGCCATAGCCCCACCCCTACGACAACGACCGCAGCCAATACGTGAAATCGAGCATTAGGTTGGGAGCGCACCACTTCGACAACGCCGCGAAAAGCATCGCGGAAAGCGCGTATCGTCATGTCTCCAAATCTTTTTTGCCGAAAAGTACAGGCACTTCGCCTGGTTTGGCAAAAATTCTACACAATAGCTCGTTGCTCACTTGCTGAAGGCAACATACCTTTGTGCCCGCTTTCAACGGAAAGCCATTCATTTCTTGAATTTTCGGAGAGATGTCCGAGTGGTCGAAGGAGCGCGCCTGGAAAGTGCGTATACGCCAAAAGCGTATCCAGGGTTCGAATCCCTGTCTCTCCGCTGCGCAAGGAGAGGTGCCGGAGTGGTCGATCGGGCTTGACTCGAAATCAAGTGTACTCTTACGGGTACCGTGGGTTCGAATCCCACCCTCTCCGCTTCCGAGGCCCGACAGCTGCCGTGCTGTTGGGCCTCGCTGTCTTTAGACAATACTTTGGGGCGGAGCTAAAGCTTTTTTGGCCTACATTTGTCGAGCGGTAGCTGCGTGCTGCCGCCGTTCCGCCCGCCCGAAGCAAGCGCGGGCGTCCACATAGTCAGGAGCGAGCGCCCTATGACTTTTTGGCGGCTCGCTCTTTTTGCGCACCTGCACCTGCGGAGCTCCGGCTTGGGCTTGAGTATGTGCCCGTCTCGCCCGAAAGCGGGACGAAAACACGCACGGGGCCAAACAGGAGCCGCGCGCCAACTACTACGCCCACAGCAACCGCTCCAGCCGTTTTTTCACCCCAAAAAACGGAGGGGAGAAAGGCGGCGGGAAAGTGGCCGGTTCTACTTTTCACTTATCACTTTTCACTTCAAAATGCCCTATGGTTGTTCCATGGTCGAGATACGCTGAATGGCTTCTATTCTTGTTGCTACCTCTACTCTACACTTGGCTGTACGGTACCGGGGGCGTCAATGAAAGCGATGGCGGGTTTCTGACAGGGTTAGCCTGGCAAGTGCACTGCGGCAAAGTCCTGTATGCCGATGTGGTGTATGTCAGGCCGCCTTTGCCGGTTTGGTGGCGTGCCATGGAGTTGGCTTTGCTGCCCGAAGACTGGGCCGTATTGGGCGAGCGCATAGTGTTCTACTTTAAAATAGCGGCCTATTGCGGGCTGGGTGTTGCCGTGCTGATGCCCGCCCGCCCTGAGCGCTGGGTGGTTTTCTCCCTGGCCTTTGCGCTTTCAGCGCACAACTATCCGCCCATGGCCTGGCATACGACGGATGGGCTGCTGTGGGGCGCTCTGGCTTTTTGGGTACTTTTCCGTTGGCCGAAATTTTGGGGCAGTATGCTGGCCGGAGTGTTGTTAGCGGCCTCCATGCTGTGCAAGCAGTCTTTTTATCCATTAGCGGTGCTGGGCATAGGGGTGGGCATATGGGCGCACTCTCTGCGGTATGGTTTAGGCGTGGCGGCAGGTGTAGCGCTGGGATGGGGAGGCTTCGCTATCTATCTGTGTATTAATGGACTATGGGGGAGTTTCTGGAGCATGACAACGGGGGCAACGAGCCTGGCCCAGGCGTGGCAACATGGCGTATTGGACTACGTCCGCATTCGCCCCAGCCTGGCGGCATTTAGCGCTCCGCTGCTGCTGGGGATTTGGTGGTTTGGTTTCAAGGGCAGCCGCCCCGTGTGGGCATTGGTCGCTTGGGCAGTGTGGTTGGTCTTACTGGGCGCAGTTTACCTGTGGGATGTGGAGCAACGCTGCGAATTCACTCTGCCGTTTGCGCAAGTGCGGCTACTGTTTTGGATTTCCCATGCATATGCCCTTGGACAATGGTGGCGCGGCGAGTGGCCGAAGCAGCAATTGGTGCGTTATGCGGCACTGGCAGCCTTAAGCTGGTGTGCCGCTGTGAGCTGGGGCTATAACCTGCCCATTCTTTTCAGTGTCCCGTGGGCGTATGTACTGTGGAAAATATCGCAGCGGCTGAGCGCCTCGCCCGGCCTACGTGCTTCGTGGTTGGGCTATGCTGGCGTGGCCTTGGTGTTTTTGCTGTTTTGGCACGCCCACCGGTGGGTGTATCGCGACGGCGGGCGTTCGGCTATGTCGGTGCCTTTGGGGGAGATCTTTCCTGCATTGAGCGGCATTCGCAGCACGCCGCAAAAGGCTGCGCTGTATGCTGACCTGAAGACTCTGGCCGAAAAGTACGGTCCTCACATTGCCGTATTGCCTGCCTTCCCACAGGCTAATTTCCTCACGCGCACTTGCCCACCGCTACCGCTCGACTGGGTGGTGGCCCGCGAAATGGGCCGAAGCGCAGCCTTTGTAGAGCGCGAGGCCCTTCGGAAAAAGCCCTTTTTGCTCTTGGAGAAAACAGCCATACCCGCTCTGAATACCGACCCAGAACTCGCCCTTGTCAGGCGCCTCTGTCAGCAAGGCCAACTGGTGGAGGAGACGCCGTTTTTTCAGGTATTTCGCTTACCTTGAGGTGTGTCTGCTCAAAGTTGGGTTTGTCCCATGTCGAGCAGCAAATAAAATTCTTTTTCTGTCAGTGGCATCACGGACAAGCGCGGGTTGCGCACCAAACCTATTTGCTGCAGGTCGGGGTGGGCCTTGATTTCCGCGAGCGGTACGGGGCGTTCCAGGTGGCGTACAGGCTCTACATCCACCGCTGACCAGTCGCCTTGGGCAGCAGTAGGGTCGGGGTAATACTCGCGGCACACCCGAGCAATGCCCACCACTTCTAAGCCTATGTTGCTGTGGTAATACAGGCACAAATCACCAGTGCGCATTGTGCGCAAGTTATTGCGCGCCTGGTAGTTGCGCACGCCATCCCAACGCGTTTTACCATCGGCTACTAACTGCTGAAAGCTGTACACGTCGGGTTCGGACTTGATGAGCCAATACTGCATGATGCTTTGCTTTTTGTGATTTCCTCCCTGGCAAAGATGCTTGTCTGAGGCCATCTGCGTTGGGCCAAAAAACAGGGCCGCCGCCCGACAACATGAGTGCTGGGCGGCGGCCGCATAAACGCGCAGGAAAACTCAAGGTTTCTTCTGCACGATAGCAGCGCTCGGAGGCGCTTGCGCGGGTGTGTTGTCCACAATTTCCGCTTCTACGTCTCTAGGCATGAAGACAACGTACGTTACATTTTCTTTGACTTCTTCGCCCCTGATGCGGACTACTCGGTGCAAGTTGGGCGCCGAGATGACCAACATGTTGGACGATATCTCTCCTCTCAGGTCGTAACGGCCTACCTTAGCCAACTGCTCCAATGTGGACACATTGCCAGAGGGCAGGGCTACGTGTATCTCAATGCGTACAGTCGGTTGATTCCAGATTTTCAAGTCCACGGCGCCTGGCAAGTCAAACTTGATCTTGCTGACGCCTTCTGCATTGAACGACTTGGTGAAAGTCTTGCCCGACGTTTGGGCAAGTAAACTGCCGCTCATAGAGAGCAGGCACACGGCAAATAGGATGATTCGTTTCATGGCGGGCCTCCTTTTATTTAGCGCCAAAGTAAAGGGCTTTTGTTGGAAAAAACAAGAGATTGGTCGAATAAAATTTCATAAAAATTACATTACATTTGTCTATAATGCATGAAAGCTTGCTTTTCGTCAAAATAGAGCAGTATGGCAAGGCATTCGGAAGATAAAGAAAAAAGGCTAATTTTGCCCTGATTGTTGACAGCATATCCATTAGTGTGCCATTTGCTCATCAGGTAACCATTTTAGCCATTGAGTCTTCTTGCGACGACACCTCTGCTGCAGTGATACGCGACGGACGTGTGTTGTCAAATTGCACGGCCAACCAGGAGGTTCACCGACAGTACGGGGGAGTAGTGCCTGAGATGGCTTCGCGTGCGCATCAGGCCAACATTATTCCCGTTGTCGAGCAGGCGCTACGTCAGGCAAGTGTGCATAAGGAAGCGCTTTCAGCTATAGCCTTCACTCGAGGGCCGGGGCTGATGGGATCGCTTTTGGTAGGCACTTCTTTTGCCAAGGCCTTGTCCTTGAGTTTGGAGATACCTCTAATAGAGGTCAACCACCTGCAGGCACACGTCCTAGCGCATTTTATCGAAGAGCCAGTGCCGAGTTTTCCTTTCTTATGCCTGACGGTAAGCGGTGGCCATACCCAGATGGTGCTGGTGCGCGACGTCAATAGCATGGAAGTTATCGGCCAAACGCGCGACGATGCCGCAGGTGAGGCCTTTGATAAGGCTGGCAAGTTGCTGGGTTTGGGCTATCCGGCTGGGCCGGCCATTGACCGCTTGGCGCAACAGGGCCAGCCTCGCTTCGCCTTTCCGGAGGCGCAGATGCCGGGGCTGGACTTCAGCTTTAGTGGCCTCAAGACGGCCATTCTCTACTTCTTGCGCGAGCAGCTGGCCGCTGACCCGCAGTTTGTGGACAAACACCTCGCCGACATCTGCGCTTCTGTGCAGCACACTATCGTTTCGATGTTGCTGCGCACGCTCCAGCGCGCAGCCCACCAGACGGGCATCCGCGAGGTGGCTCTGGCTGGGGGGGTCAGTGCCAATACCGAGTTGCGTCAGCGCTTCGAGGCACTAGGCCGGCAAGAAGGCTGGCGCACCTACATCCCGGCCTTCGAGTACTGTATCGACAACGCCGCCATGATCGGCATAGCAGCCTATTACAAGTACTTGCGCGGCGAGTTTTGCGCTCAGGACGTCGCGCCTTATACGCGCGGCTTTCAACCCTGACTTAAAAGGGTACACATTTTCCGGCGAGGGCTGTTTGCCAAACCACCCGCGCTGCGTCCGCCGCCGCCCTCACCAAGGCCGTTTTTGGAGAAAAACGGCTCCAGTACTTCAGCTTGGCTTTTTCGCGCATCCGCACCTGCGGAGCTCCGATTTGGGCCTGGTATGTGCCCGTCTCGCCCGAAAGCGGGACGAAAACACGCCCGGGGCCCAGCAGGAGCCGCGCGCCCAGCTACTACGCCCATGGCAGCCGCTCCGAAGTCGGCA
>FWWL01005921.1_pt1 | contig 18342 bp, 16 predicted proteins | sample 2228331 | NCBI WGS metagenome assembly FWWL01 (sample SAMEA103939775, study PRJEB20133) | metagenome
GGGGGCAAATAGGAAGGTCAGGAGTCGGTCGGAGCGCAGGCTTCCCGAGCCACGGAAAAGGCCGGTGGGCTCCCGCTCTCCCGAACCGAACGGCCCTGTCGACCGAATTCGCCATTCGCAATCCGAGTCAGGGTCCATGGCGAAAGCGCCCGTCTTGATGGTCCAAGGGACGGCCTCCCACGTCGGCAAGAGCGTCCTCGTGGCCGGTCTCTGCCGGCTCTTTGCCGACCGGGGCTACCGGGTCGCCCCCTTCAAGGCCCAAAACATGGCCCTGAATTCCTACGTCACACCCGACGGAGCCGAGGTCGGCCGGGCCCAGGCCGAACAGGCGGCCGCCGCCGGGGTCGAACTCCGGGCCGAGATGAACCCGATCCTGCTCAAGCCGGAGGCCGACGCCCGGGTCCAGGTCGTCGTCCTCGGCCGGCCCTGGCGGACCGTGGCGGCCCGAGACTACGGGCGCCTCCGCCGCCGCCTGTGGCCGGTCGTCCGACGGGCCCTGGACGTCCTGCGGGCCGAGTATGACCTCGTCGTCATCGAGGGGGCCGGGAGTCCGGCCGAGGTCAACCTGCGTCGGACCGACCTGGCCAACATGCGGGTCGCCCGATACGCCGGGGCGCCGGTCCTGCTCGTCGGGGACATCGACCGCGGGGGCGTCTTCGCCAGCCTGTACGGGACCCTCCGGCTCCTGCCGCCGGCCGAGCGGCGGCTCGTGCGGGGCCTCATCATCAACAAGTTCCGGGGCGACCCGGCCCTGCTCGGGGACGGGGTCGCTCGCCTCGAGCGGATGACGGGCCGCCGGGTCGTCGGGGTCGTCCCCTACGTCGAGGGCCTGCGGGTCGCCGAGGAGGACTCGGTCGCCCTGGAGAGCCTGACCCCGACCCGGGGGGACCTCCGGGTCGTCGTCCCCCGCCTGCCCCGCATCAGCAACTTTGACGACTTCGACCCCCTCCGGGCCGAGCCGGACGTCAGCGTCGATTTCGTCGACCGGCCCCCGGCGACCCGGGCGGACCTGATCGTCCTGCCGGGTTCCAAGAGCACCGTGGCGGACCTGGAGTTCCTGCGTCGCTCCGGCCTGGCCGACTGGATCCGGGCGGAAGCGGCCGCCGGGACGCCCGTCCTCGGCGTTTGCGGCGGGTTCCAGATGCTGGGCCGGGTCATCCGGGACCCCGACGGGGTCGAATCGGACCGCCCGGAGGTGGCCGGCCTGGGCCTCCTGCCCGTCGAGACGGTCTTCGTCCGGGAGAAGGTCACCCGCCGGGTCCGGGCCGAGGTCTTGGCCGACGAAGGCCTGCTGGCGGGCCTCCGGGGGATGCAGGTCCCGGGTTACGAAATCCACATGGGCCGTTCCCACGGGGGCCGGCCCGTCTTCCGGCTTTACCGGTCTGACGGTTCGGTCGCCCCCGACGGGGCCATCGACGGGCGGGGCCTCGTCTTCGGGACCTACCTGCACGGGCTGTTTGAAGATCCCGCCTTCCGACGGGGGCTTCTGGACCGGCTCCGGGAGCGGCGGGGGCTTCCGCCGGTCGGCCGGCCGGCGCCCTGGGACCGGCAGGCCGAGTACGACCGCCTCGCCGGGGTCCTCCGGACCCACCTGGACCTGGCCTTCCTGACGGCCCTGGTCGAGGAGCAACGGGACCCGGGCCGGTCCGCCATCGATGCGGGGGTAGGGTCCTAACCCGAGAGGTCCGGCTCACCGCAGAAAGCTGTTGCCCACGAGGCCCAGGAGGACCAGGCCGTAGTAGAGGGCCTCCCGGAGGGTCCGGTGTCGGAGCTCGACCGACGTCAGGGGCGAAGCCTCCCCCGTCTCCCACTGCTTCAGCCAGGTCTGCATCCGTTCGTAGGTCCGGTAGGTATAGAGCCACAACAGACCGACCAGGTACCAAAGGGTAGGGAGCCGGAAGAGGTGGACCCCGACGACGGGCGCGGCGACCATCCCGACGGTCACGGCCAGGCGGACCGACTTCAGCCAGGCCCGTCCCATCGGGTGTTCGGGGTTAGCCTGAAAGAGGGCCTGCAGGCCGATGAACTGGAGGCTCAGCAAGAGGACCGCAAAGGGAAGCGGCGACGCCAGCCAGTGCCGCCATTCCAAGTCGGTCCGGCCGTGGGGCATGTACCGGTACAGCCACGCCAGGGCGAGCCATCCGACGCAGTACAGGACCTCTCCCAGGGTCAGGAACACGGCCGGCCACCAGCCCGCCGCCGGGAAAACCGTCGGGACTTGCAACCATCGGAAGACGATCCCTATCCCGACCAGGAGGACCGCCTGGACCAGCATGGCAGTCACCGGCCCCCGGGGCCACGGCCAGAACAGGCCAGCGCTCAGGACGGCTAAGACCGCCGCCCCGGTCAGGAACTTAAAGGGCCAGGTCCCCGGTTGGCGTTCGGCCCACTGGAAGCCCTCCATGAAGAGGAGGCCGATGCCGACGGCCGCCCAGCCGCCCAGGGCCAGGCCCGGGTAGAACAGCCCGGCGACGACCAAAAACATCGGGGGCCACACCCACAGGACGAATCGACTCAACCAGGTCAAGCGGTCCATCGAAGCCAATCGGGGAGGTGGGGAGATAGGCAGGTCGGCAGGTAGGGGAGATGGGACGGGACGGACCCAAGGGCGTCGGACCTCCAGGCAGGCCCGAGGCCTACGTTCCCGGTCTTCCCATCTCCCGACCTACCTATCTGCCTGCCCACCTTACACGGAGGCGGCGTATTCGGCGGTGACGGCCCGGGCCCGCAGGGCCGCCTGGGCCGCCGCCAGCCGGGCGACCGGGACCCGGTACGGCGAACAACTCACGTAGTTCATCCCGACCTCGTGGCAGAAGGCGATGGACGCCGGGTCGCCGCCGTGCTCTCCGCAGATGCCGACCTTCAGGTTCCCCCGGGCCGAACGGCCCTTGCGGATAGCGATCCGGATGAGTTCCCCGACGCCCTCCGGGTCCAGCGTCTGGAAGGGGTCGGCCGGCAGAAGCTTCTTCTCCAGGTAGTCGGGCAGGAACTTGTTGATGTCGTCCCGGGAAAAGCCGAAGGTCATCTGCGTCAGGTCGTTGGTCCCGAAGGAGAAGAACTCGGCGTAGGCGGCGATACGGTCGGCGACCAGACAGGCCCGGGGGACCTCGATCATCGTCCCGACCTGATAGAGGACCCGCACGCCCTGTTCCTCCATGACCCGTTCGGCCGCCGCCTCGATGATGCGCCGGACCCGCTCGAGTTCCGTGTCCGCGCTGACGAGGGGGACCATGATCTCGGGCGCTACCCGCATGCCCTGGCGTTTGACCCGGATGGCCGCCTCGATGATGGCCCGGGTCTGCATCTCGACGATCTCGGGGTACGTGATGACCAACCGGACGCCCCGGTGGCCCAGCATGGGGTTGAACTCGTGGAGCTGGTTCACGCGGGCCAGGAGCCGTTCCTTCTCGTGGATCGCCTTCAGGACAGCGTCCATCGCCTTGAGGTCGTCGGCCCGGGTCAGGCGGAACTTCAGCTCGGCGATTTCCTGAATCAGCTCCTCCCGCTTGGGCAGGAACTCATGGAGGGGCGGGTCGAGGAGCCGGATCGTGACGGGGTAGCCCTGCATGGCCCGGAAGATGCCGACGAAGTCCTCGACCTGGAAGCGGAGGAGCTCGTCCAGGGCCGCCCGGCGTTCTTCCGGCGTGGCGGCCATGATCATCCGGACCATGTGGGGCAGGCGGTCCTCCCCGAAGAACATGTGCTCGGTCCGGCAGAGGCCGATGCCCTGGGCCCCGAATCGGTAGGCCGTCTCGGCGTCGCGGGGCGTGTCGGCGTTGGCCCGGACGCCCAGCTTGCGGAACCGGTCGGCCCACTCGAGGAGGGTGGCGAACTCGTCGCTCATCTGGGGCTCGACGGTCGGGAGCTGGCCGACGAAGACCTCGCCCGTCGAGCCGTCGATGGTCAGCCAGTCCCCCTCCCGGAGGACCGTGTCCCCGACCCGGAGTTCCCGTCGGCGGGGGTCGATCTGGAGGGCCTCACAGCCGACGACGCAGGGCTTGCCCATCCCCCGGGCGACGACGGCGGCGTGGCTCGTCATGCCCCCCCGGCTCGTCAGGATGCCCGCGGCCCGGTGCATCCCGTGGATGTCGTCGGGCGTCGTCTCGTCCCGGACCAGGAGGACGACCTCGCCGTTTTCGGCCCGGGCGACGGCCTCGTCGGCCGTGAAGACCACGCGACCGGACGCCGCCCCCGGCGAGGCCGGCAGGCCCTGGGCGACGGGCCGGTGCCGGGCCCGGACGGCCGGGTCGATGACGGGATGCAGGAGCTGTTCGACCTGGGCCGGGTCGACCCGGAGGACGGCCTCCTCCTCCCGGAGGAGGCCCTCCCGGACCATGTCGACGGCGATCTGGACGGCCGCCTGGGCCGTCCGCTTGCCGACCCGGGTCTGGAGCAGGTAGAGCTGGCCCCGCTCGACGGTGAACTCGAAGTCCTGCATGTCTCGGTAGTGACGCTCCAGTTTCTCGGCGATGTCCCGGAGCTGGACGTACACGTGGGGGAGTCGCCGCTCCAGCTCCCTCAGGGGGAGGGGCGTCCGGATCCCGGCGACGACGTCTTCGCCCTGGGCGTTGGGCAGGAATTCCCCATACAGGGCCTTCTCGCCCGTCGAGGGGTCGCGCGTGAAACCGACGCCGGTCCCCGAGTCCTCCCCCATGTTGCCGTAGACCATCAGGACGACGCTACAGGCCGTCCCGAGGTCGTCGGGAATCCCGTGAATCTTTCGATAGTACTGGGCCCGGGGGTTGTTCCAGGAACGGAACACGGCCGTGACGGCCGCCCGGAGCTGGTCCCGGGGGTCTTGCGGGAAGGCCGCCCCCGTCGCTTGCTGAATGATGGCCTTGAAGGTCTCGACGAGCTCGGCCAGGTCGTCGGCCGTCAGCTCGACGTCTTGGCGGACGCCCCGGCGGTGCTTTAGGTCCTCCAGGGCCTCGTGGAACCTCTCCTTGGGGACGCCCAGGGCGATGCTCCCGAACATCTGGAGGAAGCGGCGGTAGGTGTCCATCGCGAAGCGCCGGTCGCCCGTCAATCGGGCCAGGCCCTCGGCGACGGCGTCGTTCATCCCCAGGTTCAGGATCGTGTCCATCATGCCGGGCATCGAGAACTTGGCCCCCGACCGGACGGAGACGAGGAGGGGGTTCGCCGGGTCCCCGAACCGCTTGCCGCTGACTTCCTCGAGCCGCCGCAGGTGGGCCTCGACTTCCTGCCAGACCGACTCGGGGACCTGCTCGCCGTTCTCGTAAAAAATCCGGCAGGCCTCCGTCGTGAGGGTGAAGCCCGGCGGGACGGGCAGGCCCAGGTTCGTCATCTCGGCCAGGCCGGCCCCCTTGCCGCCGAGGAGGTCTTTCATCTGGGCCGAGCCCTCGGCCTGACCGGCTCCGAAGAAATAGACGTACTTGGCCTTCCGGTCCATGGCGCGCCCCCTCGAGGGAACGATGGGTCCCTCCCGGATTCATCATACCGGAAGGCCCCCGAAGCCGCCAAGACCCACCTCTCCATTGGGGATTGGGAATGGAAGCAAGGGAGGAAGAGAGTTCCGTTGGGATGACTCCCGGCGTTCCGAGGGGTCGACTCCGGAACGGAGGCCCGAAGCCGTCCCATTTCCCGTCCCGGCCTTGTCCCATGGAATCTTGGGGATGGAGTCTTCGGTGTCGGGCGGCGGGATACCTGACGCCTACTTCCGCCCTTCCCGTTGGTTGCCCCGCCGGGAGATGACCTCGTCGACGATGCCGTACTCCTTGGCCTGCGTCGCCGTCATGATGAAGTCCCGGTCGATGTCCTCCTCGATACGTTCCGGCTTCTGGCCCGTGTGCCGGGCCAGGATGTCGACGATCAGCTGTTTCATCCGCAGGATCTCCCGGGCGTGAATCTCGATGTCGACGGCCTGGCCCTGGATGCCGCCCATCGGCTGATGGATGATGACCCGGGAGTGGGGGAGCGAGTACCGCTTGCCCTTGGCGCCCGCCGCCAGCAGGACGGCCGCCATGCTGGCGGCCTGACCGACGCAGTAAGTCGTGATGTCGGGCCGGACGAATTGCATCGTGTCGTAGATGGCCAGGCCCGACGTGATGGCCCCGCCCGGCGAGTTGATGTACAGGTGGATGTCCTTCTCAGGGTCTTCGGCTTCCAGGAAGAGGATCTGGGCGACGACGAGGTTGGCCACGTTGTCGTCGATGGGGAGGCCCAGGAAGATGATGTTGTCCCGCAGGAGGCGGGAGTAAATGTCGTAGGCCCGTTCGCCGCGTTGGGTCTGCTCGATGACGATGGGAATCAGTTGGCCCTTCGACTCCATTTTCCCCTCAAGACCCGGGATGACATGACGTCGGGACGACGGGGCTCGCGGCGCATGGGCCGAAGGGCGAGTCGGGAACGGCCCCTTTCCGCCCTTCGCTTCCCCGGGCCGTGCACGACTCCGTCCCGCCGCCCCGGCGTCACGGGACTTCCCCCGAGACGCCCAGTCGCTCCATCAAGACCCGGGTCGCCTTCCGAAAGAGGGCCTGCTGGAACATGTGGGCCCTCTCGGCCGGGTCGGCCTCTAAGTAAGCCCGGAGGGACTCGACCGTGCGATTTCCCCGGCGGGCGACCTCGGTCAGGTACTGGTCCCACTCCTCGTCGCTTAGGGTCAGGCCCTCGGACCGAACGAAGTGATGGAGGGCGACGACCCGGCTGACCCGCCGGCGGGCCGCCGACCGGGCCTCGCCGACGATGGCCTCCAGGTGCGTGAGCCACAGGTGCACCCGCTCATACGCCCGTATCTGCTTTCGGGCGAGCCGCTCGACCTCTTCCTGGAGGAGGGAACGGACCAGCCAGTCGGGCAGGACGGGCGGCTCGGCGATCAGGGCATCGACGAGGAACCCCTGAAGCCATGCCTCCCGCTCCTCGGCCAGCACGCCGGCCATCCGTTCCCGCAGGGCGGACCGCCATTCGTCGATCGACTCAAAGCCCTCCTGCTCGAGGAGCTCCTCGACTGGCGGAAGCTCCACGGTATACCCGTTCTCGACGTGGCCGGATAGGCGGACCCGACGGGTGCGGCTCGGTCGGTCCAGCACCGGGGACGCTTCTTCCGATTCCCAAGGGAGGGCGATGTCCATCTCCCACTCGAAGGCGTCGCCCGGCCGTTTGGCCTCCAGGTGATACGTCACGGCCGGGTGAAGGACCGGGCTCCCGAGCGTCACGACGACCTCCTCACCGTCGGGGTTCGTATACGTCCGGCCCGTGTCCACGTCCTCCATCTTCAACCGCAGGCTCACGGTGTCCCCCGGCCGGAGGCCCCGGTCCGTCACGGGCTGAAGGATGGCCTGTTTCTCCCGCAGGGCCTCGATCTCCTGGTCGACCCGGGCCCGTTCTTCAGCCTGCCAGCGGGCTTCCCAGTCGGCCGGGAGGGTCACCGCCGTCAGGGGCTTCAGGGAGACCGGCGGCCATAGCGTGCCCCGGCATTGGAGGACGAGGGGCTGGCCCTCGATGAAGGTGTAGTCCGTCAGGACGGGGTCCGTCACGACGTCCATCTGCTGGTCCTGGACGACCCGCCGGACGACCTCGGGGAACCAGTCCCGGAGACGTTCCTCCAGGCTCTTGTGGAGGACCCGCCGGATGAGCTCGACGGGCGCCCGGCCGGGGCGGTACCCCGGCATGGGGACGATCCGCCGCAGTTCCCGAGCGTACTCGTTGAGTTTGGCGTCGACCTCAGGCCAGGGCACCGTGATGAAGAGCTGAAAGTGAAAGTCGTCCTGGACTTTCAACTCGTGGGTATACAAAGTCTGGACGGCTTCAGCCATCAGGGACGCTCCTCCGGAAATGGACTACCGAGACACCATGTCTTCTCGCACCGGGGTCCCGGCCCCGAAACCCGGCAGGCCAGACTCGGGTCGCTTCCGTATTTTAGACTCCCAAGACCGCCGTGCAACCCCCGGTTTCGCTGACCCGTCATCCGTCGGCACGGCGTCGCCCCCGGATGGGGTCATGGGTTCATGGCTCATCGTGCATGGACCCATCTGCCCCAAGCCATGCGTCCAAATCACGGATGGGGGTCGCCTTGAGAGGGGTCTCGGGACCCCGGGTCGAGGGTCCGCCCTGCGGGCGACCGGTTCCCCAAGACCCGGAGGGCGTGTCGCATGTCCGGGCTCCCGTGTATCCCCCGAGACACGTCGGAAATCTCGTCTGATCGAATCTTCCCGGGGATACTGCCGCCCGGTGAGACACGTCGACCCCCCGGCGGACCCGGCCGTTGAGGCGAGGAGACTCCATTTTTCTAAGACCGGCACAAACCTTGCACGATAGGCCCCGCTGTATTGGACACGTATGGAGGCCGGTCATGGAAAACAAGACGTTGGAAATGAGGAGGTTTCTCCGGACCATCCAGGAGGTCCGGGACGCTCTCCGGGGGGAGGAACCCGTCTCAGACGAACAACTCCGGGCCTGGATTCAGGTCGCCCACCGGGTCCGGGACGGATGGCTATGGGTCCAGTTGGCCCGGCTCCTGGCTCGCCGCCGTCCAGCCGACCCCACGTGGGCTCCGGTCGTCCTCGGGTGGCTCCTGGAGGCGGCCCGACGGAAGTCCCTCTGGATGGACCATCTGGTGTACTGGGCCTTGCAGGGCTGGTCAGCGGCCCTGCTCCATTCGGCCCTTTCCCTGATGTGCATTCAGCTTCACCCCCGGGGCTTTGCCGAGGGCCTCGGGAAGGCCGTCCAAGCGGGTAGCTTGAAGCCCGAGGCCATCCCGGACCTGTGGCTGGAATCCTTGCTCCAGGCCAGCGTGAACCGTCCCGCCGGCGACCGGGCCGTCGTCCGGCAGGTCCTCCGGGCCCTTCGGGAGCCAGGGGAGCGTCCGGTCCACGCCCCGGCGGGGCCGTCGGAGACGACGGTCGTCGAGGACGGGCGGGCGCCCGTCGCCCAGTCCGACCGACTCCGAACCGAAACTCCCTTTCAGGTCGGGCGGGCCATCGTCTGAGGCGTCTGGAGGGCTTGCAAGAAGGCCTCGGCCGCCCGATAGGAGGACCGGACGAGGGGGCCCGCAAACACGTGTAGGAAGCCCATGTCCATGCCGATCTGCCGCCAGGCCTCGAACTCCTCGGGCGGCACGTACCGGACGACGGGGAGGTGCCGGGGCGTCGGCCGGAGGTACTGACCGAGGGTCAGGATCTGACAGCCGGCGTCCCGTAGGTCCCGCATCGTCTCGACGACCTCGTCGAAGGTCTCGCCGAGCCCGACCATGACCGAAGACTTCCGGTAGATGCCGGGGGCGTGGTCCCGGAAGTAGGCCAGGACCCGCAGGGACTGGTCGTAGCCGGCCCGCCGGTCCCGGACCCGGGGCGTGAGCCGGCGGACCGTCTCGATGTTGTGGGCGACTACGTCGGGACGGGCCCAGGCGATGACGTCGAGGCACTCCGGCCGGGCGTGGAAGTCGGGGATCAGGACCTCGATCATCGTGTCGGGGTTGTGATAGCGGACGACCCGGACCGTGCGGGCAAAGTGCTCGGCCCCCTCGTCGGGTAGGTCGTCCCGGTCGACGGAGGTGATGACGACGTACCGGAGGCCCATCTCCTTCACGATCTGGGCCGTATGGAGGGGCTCGAAGGGGTCCAGCCATCCCCGGGGGTTTCCCGTCTTGACGGCGCAGAACCGACAGCCGCGCGTACAGGTATCCCCCAGGATCATGACGGTCGCCGTGCCCTCGCTCCAGCACTCGCCTCGGTTGGGACACCGGGCCTCCTCGCAGACCGTGTGGAGACGCAGGGCCCGCAGGCGCTCACTCAGGTGCCGCACGACGGGTCCCGTCGGCAGTCGGACCTTCAGCCAATCGGGCTTCCGCTCCATGAATGGACCCCGCACCGGGTATGGGTCGTCCTTAAGATGCAGGATACAGGCTACAGGATGCAAGGTGCAGGACGGAAGAATGACCCCGTCCCGCCGTCCCGTTTTCCTCACGAATACGGACGGACCCCGAGCTCGGCCAGGACGGCTCGGTACGTCGGCTCATCGACCCAGCCCCGCCGGAGCATGCGGCGGGCGATGACCCGGCGCTTCCGGAGGAGCCGGCGGGAGGCGTCGTCCCGGGGGGAGAAGCGGTGGGGGTTCGGCAGGACGGAGGCCAGACGGATGGCCTCGGCGAGTTCCAATTCCGAGGCCGACTTGTGGAAGTACACCCGAGCCGCCGCCTCGGCCCCGTAAATGCCCGGGCCCCACTCGACCACGTTCAGGTACAACTCCAGGATCCGCTTCTTCGACAGGTCCCGCTCCAGCTTGTAGGCGATGGCCGCCTCCCGGAGCTTGCGCACGAGGCTCCGCTCCGGCGACAAAAACAGGTTCTTGGCCAACTGCTGGGTGATCGTCGAACCGCCGAAGACGATGCGCCGCCGCCGGATGTTCGTCTCTAAGGCCTTCCGCATGGACTCCCAGTCAAAGCCCTCGTGCTGGAAGAACTTCTCGTCCTCGGCGATGAGGACGGCCTGGATGAGGTACGGCGAGATGCGGCTCAGGGGGACCCAGACCCACCGACGCCGGACCGGCCGGCCCTGACGGCGGAGTCGCTCCTCCCGGTAGCGCATCAGGGCCGTCTCGGTCGGGTTCGACCGTCGGAGCCACGTCACGTCCGGCGTCGTCCACCAGACGGCGGCCCCGGCGCTCCCGACCAGCAGGAGGACCCCGGCCCCGACGGCCAGGACCCGGGCCCACCGCCGCCGGGCGGGTCGCGTCGCAACGGAGGTCTTCTTGCCGGTCTCCATCGGCTTCCCGTCCAGCTCTACTCCTCGGGGGCTCGGACCCAGAGGACGGCGTCGCCCGCGCCGATCCGGCCCGGCCGGTAGACCCGGGCGGTAAGGCCCCGCCGGCCCTTGAGGTACTCCCGAAGCGCCGGATGATATCGGTTCACCTTATGACACGGGGCGTTCGGCCCCGTGACGACCAGGACGGCCCCACCCTCGAAGACCAAGAGGTCTCCGGACGCGACGGCCGTCAGGTCCCCCAGGCCCTCGACGAGGACGTTCTCCCCCAGGTCGCCCGGCCGGAGGCACACGCCCAGGGTGTCTGCGACCCAGTCCAGGAGTTCCTGGGCGACGACCGTCACCTGCCGGAGGTTCGGCCGGCTCGGGTCGAGCCGGGGATGGCGCTGGTGAGGCCCGGCATGGTAGTCCCCGACGACACCGTGGGGCCCGACCTCGACCCAGGGCTCGGGCCCCTTGCGGATGTCCTCTGGGTCGGCCTGGGCCTTCCGGAAGACGCCCCGGACGGCTCCCGTGCCGATGACGTATCCGTCCATGCTCCAGCCCCGTGCCGCCGTCCCGTCGTCCCGACCCATCCGACCGCCCTTTTCGAACCCAACGGACCTGAAAGGGGTCACCCGGCGGCGAGGACCTGACAGAGGACTTCCGGGGCCACATTGCCCCCGCTGACGACGGCCACGACGGGCGCCGGGCCGCCGTCCCGGCGGGCCGCCGCCACGGCGGCCGCCCCGGACGGCTCGGCGACGACCCGGGCCTCCGCCAGGAGCCACCGAAGGGCGTCCAGGATTTCCCCGTCGGTGACGGCGACCCAATCGTCGACGAGCCGACCCGCCACGGCCCAGGTCCAATGTCCGGGTCGGGTCACCCGGAGGCCGTCGGCGACGGTCGGCGTCCAGGGGACCTCCACGGGCCGACCGGCCTGGACCGAGGCGTGGAAGCGCCGGAGGCCGGCCGGTTCGACGCCGACGACGCGCGTCTCCGGACGGAACGTCTTCAGGGCCAGGGCGACCCCACCGATGAGGCCCCCGCCGCTGACCGGCACGTAGACCGTCCCGGCGTCGGGGACCTGCTCGAGGAGCTCCAGCCCGACCGTTCCCTGGCCCTGAAGGACGTCCGGGTCGTCAAAGGGCGGGACCTCCAAGAGCCCCCGGTCTCGGGCGATCGACCGGGCCCTCTGGATGCGCTCCTCCGAAGCCCGGCCCCAGCGGACCAGCTCGGCCCCGAGGCAGGCGATCCGCTCAGCCTTCAGGGGGCTCACGTCCTCGGGGACGACGACGACGGCCGGCAGGCCCATCCGGCGGGCGACGTAGGCCAGGGCCTGGCCGTGATTGCCCGACGAGCCCGTGACGACGCCGTTCGGACGGGTCGCCCCGTGCTTGCCCAGAAAGTTCGCTACGCCCCGGACCTTAAAGGAACCGGTGACCTGAAGGCTCTCCAGCTTCAGGTGCAGACCCTCGCATTCCACGAGGGGCGTCACCCGGGCGAAGCGGTAGACCCGCTCCCGGACCCGGTCCCAGTCGTCCCATTCCATCGGGTCGACTCCCGGTCCTCAAAACGTGACGGACTCGCCGGGCTGGAGGGCGTAAATCTGCAGGCTCGGGACGTCGCGCGTGAACTCCCGGAGCTGGTCCGGCGTGCCCGCCAGGAGCGGAAACGTCCCGTAGTGCATCGGGATGACCCGAGAGACGCCCAGCAGGCGGATCGCCTCGGACGCCTCGAGGGGACCCATCGTGAAGTGGCCCCCGATGGGAAGCAGGGCCAAGTCCGGCCGGTACAGCCGCCCGATGAGGCGCATGTCCCCGAAGACGTTCGTGTCCCCGGCGTGGTAGATGCGGAAGCCGTTCTCGAGCTGGACGACGAAGCCGACGGGGTCTCCCCCGTAGGCGACCGAGCCGCCCTCGGCGATCCCGCTACTGTGGTCGGCCGAGACCATCGTGACCCGCAGGCCATCGACCTCGACGGTACCGCCCTTGTTGGCCCCGATGACCGTCGGGACGCCCTGCGACTCGAGCCAGACGGAGACTTCATAGATAGCGACGACCTTGGCGTTGTGCTTCTTGGCCAGTTCGACCGTGTTCCCCAGGTGGTCGAAGTGGCCGTGGGTCGGTAGGATCAGGTCGACCCGTTCGAGGCTCTTCCACTGGGGCGGGCACTTCGGATTGTCCAGCCAGGGGTCAAAGAGGATCACCCGGCCGCCCGGCGAGACGACCCGGAAGGCCGCATGGCCCAACCACGTGACGGTCACCTGTCCGGACATGAGCGGCCTCCGTGGGTTCGGCAATCCGGAAATCCGGCAGTTCGGGAGCTTGGGGATTCGGGAGGTGGGGACCCGGATCGACCCGACCCCTCCCTCCGAATTCCCGAACGGCCGGACTGCCGAATTCCCGAGTTCCCGGACTCCCGAGCTCCCGAACTGCCAATTATAGGGAGGCCCGGAGTCCGGGGGAAGGGGGGACCGACCCGGGTCGCTCGGCCCTTTGCCCTGACCGGGGCGGGGACAGGTGTCCCCCAGCCGGAGACATCCCGGCTGACCTGCTCCGCCCGAGGCGGGGTCCGGCCGACCCCCGAGTCTGGCATCCCATTTGTTATATGGGGAATTCGGCAGTCCGGGAATTCGGCAATTCGGGAATTCGGAGGGAGGGGTCCGACCGATCCGGGTCCCCACCTCCCGAGCTCCCGGACTGCCGAATCGCCGATAGGAGGTACGCCATGCGTCGAGTCCTGTGGGGTTTCCTCGCCGGGACAGTCCTTCTGGCGTCTTCCGCCTGGGCCGATAGCCTGTCGGTCCGCTTGGGCGTCTTTGTCCCCCGGGGGCAGAGCGACATCTGGGACCTCAACCGGCGGGAGACGACCCTAACGACGGGCCAGATGGTCGGCGGTACCCTGGGCGTCGGCTACGACCTCTTCGCCGGCCGGTGGCTGAACGCCGCCGTGGCCGTGTCCTTCTACGAACGGGACCGAGACGTCGAAGACCGGGACTACGTGTATCCGGACGGCACGCCCATCGTGCGGACCATCCAGCTCCGGATCGTCCCCCTCGAGGCGAGCCTCAAGTTCCTACCCCTGGGTCGGAACCGCCGGGGAGCCATCCCGTACGTCGGTGCCGGCCTGGGTATCTACTTCTGGCAGTACGCCGAGACGGGCGACTTCGTGTTCAACCGGGGCCGGCGGGACGCCTTCATCGACTTCGGGGACTTCCGGGCCGAGGGCCAAGACCTGGGATGGCACGTGATGGCGGGCTTGCAGATTCCCATCGGCCGGCGGATGACCTTCGACGCCGAGGCCAAGTACACGGGCCTGGACGGCAAGCTCGGACCGGACTTCGACCCGAGCTTTCAGCCGATCGACCTGAGCGGCTGGGCCTTCACCGGCGGGATCTCCTTCTGGTGGTAGGAGAGAAGGCCAGCCGGTAGCTCATCCACTCGCCCCGACGACGATGCCCCGTGACCCGGAAGGGGCTCGAACGGAGGGCGGCCTGGAAGACGTCCCCGTGGTCCCGGAAAATGCCGCTGACGATCCACACGCCTTCCGGCCGCAGGACCCGGGCGGCCGCCGGGATGGCCTCGACCAGGGGCTCCAATTCCAGATTGGCGAGCAGGACGTCGACCGACCCATCGGCCAGCTTCTCGAAAGACCCCACGAGGCACTCGACCCGGTCCGTCAGGCCGTTGAGCCGTACGTTCGACTGTGCCTCCTCGATGGCCTCCGGGTCGATATCCAGGGCGTAGACCTTCCGGGAGCCGGCGCGAGCGGCGGCGATGGACAGGACGCCCGTGCCGGTCCCGACGTCGGCGACGGTCCAGTCCTCCCACTCTAAGGTCTCCATCCAGCGAAGCATGAGCTGGGTCGTCTCGTGGAGGCCCGTCCCGAAGGCCCGTCGGGGCTCGATGAAGATAGGGAGCCGGCCCCGGTCCTCGGGACGGACTTCCCGCCAAGGGGGCAGGACGAGCCACCGACGGCCGACCCGGATCGGCCGCCACCGGCGTTGCCACTGCCTTTGCCAGTCCCGATACTTCAGGACCCGCTGACGGACCTGGACCTCCGGGTCTAAGCGGGCCAGTTCCTCCCAGAGCGACCGGGCCTCGGGGAGCGCGTCCGTGAACACGTGGGCCGAGAGGACGGGCCCCCGGACGGTCCAGTACATCCCGACGTTCCGCAGGGTCGTGACCCGCTCGACGAACCAATCCTCCATCTCGGGGCGATGGAACTCGATGACGACTTCCCAAACGGAGCGGCCGGGCGTCGGATGGTCCATAGCGACCCTCTACGATTCAGGTGGGAAGTTACCCCAGCGTTCGGAAACCAGGCGACGGATACCCGTGGGACCCGGGACTCGGGAACTCGGGAATCCGGGAATCCGGAGGGAGGGGTCGAGCCGATCCGGCCCCCCACCTCCCGAATGTCCGGACTCCCGAGTTCCCGAACGCCGCATTCACAGCGGCACATACGGGACCTGCAGGAACGGATTCGTCAGCCGCTCCCGGCCGACGGTCGACTCGGGGCCATGGCCCGGATGGACCACGACGTCGTCCCCCAGGGGTAGGATGCGGGTCAGGACCGACCGGAGGAGGGTCTCATAGGAACCGCCCGGCAGGTCGGTCCGACCGACCGTCCCGGCAAACAGCGTGTCCCCCGTGAAGAGGTGACGGTCGACCTGGAGGCACACGCTTCCCGGCGTATGGCCCGGCGTGTGGTGGACCCGGACCGTCAGGGTGCCCACGGAGATCTCGTCCCCGTGGTCGTAAAACCGGTCCGGCGGTGGGACGGGCGCATAGGTGAGGTCGAGCCCAAGCCAACGGGTCTGTTCAGGCAGGGCCTCGTACAGGAAGAGGTCGGCCCCGTGGAGGTACACGGGCACCGACCAGCGCTGGCGCACCCGTCCGACCCCGCTGATGTGGTCTACATGGCCGTGCGTGATCAGGACGGCCACCGGGGTCCACCCCTCGGCCTCGACGATCTGGACCAGGGCGTCGGCCTCGTCCCCCGGGTCGATGAGGGCCGCCGTGCGGGACGTCGGGCAGGCGACGACATAACCGTTTTTGTAAAACGGGGGTGCCGTAGCGACCCGAATCTCGACGGTCGGACCGGCCGGCGTCATCCGGACGACGCCTCCTGCAGGGAGGCCTCCACGCTCAGGGCCTCCGGCGATTCGGTCAGCATCTCGACCCGCCCCTTCACGAAGGCCGTCTCCTCGACGGTCAGCCGGCGGGTCAGGATGTCGCCCTCGACCCGGGCGTTCTCCCCCAGCCGGAGACGTTCGTAAGCCTTCAGGTTCCCCTGGACGTGCCCGTGGACCTCGATGACCTGGGCCTGGATGTCGGCATGGACCCGGCCCTGGGGTCCCACGACGACGCTCCGACGGCTCTGCACGTGTCCCTCGACGGTCCCCTCGATGACCACGTCGTCGGAGGCATCGATCTCCCCCCGGATAGAAACATTGGCGCTGATGACCGTACGGGTCGACGGTTCCCTCCGACCGGCCTCGGGAGCCCCCGACGGCGGCGTCGCCACGACGGGCATGGTCGAACGTCCGACGTCCTTCTTTTCCTTCTTTTCCTTTTCAAAGAGCCCCATGGCCCCTACCCTACTGGGCAATCCGGTGTCCAGCGCTGGGTGTCGGGTGTCCGAAGCATTGCATAGCCGGCAGGCTAGTAGGTGGAGCCTGCCCCTCCCCATCGCCTTCCCGAGGAGGAACGGCAGGATAGCGTGACGGGGTCCCCGATAGCGAACGGCGGGTCGCCCGATGCGGACGAACGATGGAGCGGGCGACGGGATTTGAACCCGCGACTTCGAGCTTGGGAAGCTCGCACTCTACCCCTGAGTTACGCCCGCTCGCCTGCCTTCCTTTTCATTTTAGGCCCGGTCCGGCGTCCCAGTCAACCCGCACGACGCCGGGACGAACGGCGCAGAGTCTTACCGGGGGGCGATCAGGCCCGGCTGGCCCCAGTAGAAGGTCCCGGCGACGCAACCCGTCAGGACCGTCGCCAGGGTCGCCGCCCAGAGGGCCCGCCAGCTCAAGGCCGCCAGGTCGTCCCGCCGGGCCGGGACCAAGGCCGCCGTCCCGCCGACGAAGATGGCCACCGAGGCGACGTGGGTGAATCCGCACAGGGCGTAACTCAGGACGAGCAGGCCCCGGGGCGAGACCTGCCCCGCCCGGGCCAGGGCCGCCAGGTCCTGGTAAGAAATGACCTCCGTCAGGATCCACCGCTCGCCGATCAGCCGGGCCGCCGCCGACCATTCGTCCGGCCGGAGGCCCAGGAGAAGCCCCAGGGGATAGGCCGCTACCGTCGTCAGGTCCCGGAGGGTCCAGGCGTGGCGGACGCCCGTCACGTGAGCCGTTACCCAGCCCGTGACGCCGCCGAGCCCGATATCCACCAAGCGCACCAGGCCCAGCATCCCGATGAGCAGGGCCCCGATCCCGACGCCTAAGCGCACGCCCTCCCAGGCCCCCCAGATGATGCTCCCCATCCAGTGTTCGGCCGGCACGACCCGCTCGACGGCCGGGACCCGGCCCATCGTCTCGGGCGTCTCCGTCTCCGGGTACAGGACCTTGCTGATGAGGACGGCCGCCGGGATGCTCAGAAAGGAAGCCGAAATCAGGTGACCGGCGATCAGCGGGAAGACCGGCTCCAGCAGTCGGACGTAAAAGGCCAGGACCGTCGAGGCGATGGTCGCCAGGCCCGACGTCAAGACCAGGAGGAGCTCGGACCGGGTCATCCGCTCCAAATACGGACGGACCATCAGGGCCGATTCGATGCCCAAGAAGATGTTGCTGACGGCGGCCAGCGCCTCGGCCCCGCTCAACCGAAGGTTCCGATAGACGGCCCGAGCCATCCCCCGGACGACCCAGGGGAGGAACCCGACGTAGTACAGAAAGGCCGTCACGACGCTGAAGAACACGACGGCCGGCAGGACCTGAAAGGCGACGATGAAGCCGATGCTCCCCGACGCCGGCGGCACCAGGGCCAGGGGGCCGAACAGGAAGCGGGCCCCCTCATCGGCGGCGGCGATCAGCGCCGCGACGAGTCGATTCGCCCCGAGCAGGACCTGCCGAAACGGCGGCCACCAAAACACGACGGCCGCCATCGCCATCAGCAGGCCGCCTCCCCACAGGACCGTCCGCCAGGGAAACGCCCGCCGGCGGGCGGACGTCAGCCAGGCCAAGAGGACGCAGACGACGGCTCCGCCCAGGGAGTACAGATTCACCCATCCCATGGGACCCCTCGGGTGAGACCGTTTCCGCGGGTCGGTCGGCAGGTGGGCAGTCCGGGCAGGGAAGCCGGCGTCCCCGTTTTTCAGGACACGCCCGTCCTGGGGGCGTCTTCCTCAGAAACGTCCCCAGGCGGCTTTCCCCTGCCCGAGCTTCCCGGAGTCCTCGCCAGGCTCTTCCATCGTCGGCGAAAGACAATTGTACAAACTTCAGGTGACTGTTCCATTTTGGGTGGGGGGTTGAAAAGAAGGGGTTCCTCCTGCAAAAAAGGGGAATTCTAAGAGCAGGAGGAACCGCCATGCCCACGGGGATGATCCGGATTCCGGGGGTTGGGGTCCACCCCGAGGGGGCGCCGGAGGGGTGCGAGGGCTGGGGCGGGAAGCGGATGCGACGGTGGGGGCGGCGTCGGCGCCGGGT
>FWWL01005693.1_pt1 | contig 18321 bp, 16 predicted proteins | sample 2228331 | NCBI WGS metagenome assembly FWWL01 (sample SAMEA103939775, study PRJEB20133) | metagenome
CGCGGCGAGCACGCGCCCGTCGGCGCCGCCGACCACGAGGTCGACGCGGCCGTCGCCGTTCAGATCGCCCGCGGCAATCGCAGCATAGCCGCTCGACGCGCGCAGATTGCCTGCGGCGCCGGTGCCTGTGGCCAAGCGCACAGGGGCGCCGGCCGAGAAGGCGTCCGGATAGGCCGCGCCGGACGGCACCTGCTGGGTCGACGTCTTCGCGCCGACATTACGAAACCAAGTGACCGTGCCGTCGCCGCTTCCGGCCACCAGATCGAGCTTGCCATCCCCGTCGAGGTCGGCAAAAGCCGGGTAAGCTCGATAAGGGAGGCTAAGCTTCATCGCAAGCTGAGTTTCCTCTCCCTCCACCGGAGGATAACCTGCCATATACAGCAGTTTATCCCCGCTCAGGAGATGGGTGCCGCTCGAATAGAAAGAGTTCGGGAACTCCCCGACGAACTCAGGCTTGGCGGTAGTGCCTGTATTCAGATGTACAACGATTCCTTCGTACCATTGCCACCAATTGAAGGAGGAGCGAATCAGAGAGAAGGATGGGATCTGATTATAGACTTTCAACAGTTCCGCCCAATGAATACCTTCTTGCTTCTGAAATCCAGGCAACGCCTCAAAATGGTTCTGGAACGCCATCGCCGGTCGGCCATAAGGACCGTACACTTTCTTCAAGCTATACCCCAAGGTTTCTTTGGATACAAAGGCTGCATATTCGCTTCTAAGCAGATGATTCGCTGCCGCAAAGGAAAAGTTGAAGTAAGGCTGCAGAGGCAGTCCGGTTTTGAAATCAAAATAGTTAGCCCTTATGCGTGTTTGGATCGATTCATCGTGAAGCGTTGTCTTCTGGGCAAAACCATCATTGGGGTTCATTCCGCTCTTCAGGTCGAATCCGGTAATGAAATAACGGTTGGGCAAAAAAGCGCTTGTCATCATTACGGTGCCTTGGCCGACCCGATTCAAAGTGACGATGGGCTTGCCCTGAAGAAGCACGATCGGTTCAGCCGTCGTCGCATCTAGAGTTTTTCCCCATTTGTAGCCTGGCATGAGGTCTTTCAGGGACATGTTATTCGTAAACACATTCTCTACAAAGCCGTTAGCAAATTCATGGAATACATCCTGAAAGCCTTGCAGATGCTCATCCACTTTCGGGTAAGTAAAATCAGGCTTGTCAATGGTCGGTAATTCAGCTGTACCGGATCCGCCTAACAGGTCGGCTGGAATAACGTCAATAAGCTCATGATCAACGTATAAATGACCGCCTTTCTCCACATAAGTGCGGAGCATGGCTATATCTTCTTGTAAAGTAGAGCTCTGGATGAGTGAAGGATCGAGTACGATAGCATCATAGGATCGCAGCTTGCTTGCACCTAACTCCCCCAGCTGCCAGCGGTTCAACTTAAGATTGGGTACGAGTGATTGTTCGAAATTGAGATAGGCAGCCTGGTCATAGTCTGAACCACCAGTCGCATAAAGAATGCGCACTTGTTCATCCCTTTGACCGAACACCAGAAACAGACAGGCAGCGGCGAGCAGGATCCCTATGAGCCCTAATATGGCTTTCTTAGAGAATGGCAATGAAATCCCTGCTTCTATTAAGTATTTGTGGTTTGCAATATTGTCATTATAGCATTAGGATCGAGCTTTGTTAACATTTGACGAAATAGAGGAGGATATTGTCAATTGATGACGGTGAGCTTGCAAATGGCTTTTTGCCCGTCTTTTCTGGTACACTAGTCTATATAGAAGAAACGGTTTGAAACGATGGAGGATGTTGAAGTTGAGTACACCAATTATACGCAAGGAACATATAGAGCTGCTGGCACCAGCAGGAGATTGGGATTGCATGAGAGCAGCTGTCGCGAATGGGGCTGACGCGATCTTTTTTGGCGTGGATAAATTCAATGCTCGCGTGCGCGCACACAATTTCACGATGGACGAGCTGCCGGATGTGATGGCATTTCTGCATTTATACGGGGTAAAAGGGTTCGTCACCTTCAATATCCTGGTATTCGAGGAAGAGCTGAACGACGCCAAGAAGCTGATTGATGCTTGTATCGATGCAGGTGTGGACGCAGTAATTGTACAAGATCTGGGGTTAGTGAAGCTGATCCGGGAGATTTCGCCTGACTTCCCGATCCATGGCTCTACCCAAATGACGATCACTTCGCCTGAGGCAGTAGAATTTACCAAGCCTTTCGACATTGAGCGAGTTGTACTTGGACGGGAAAATAACCTGAAGCAGATCAAGCAGATTGGTGACCAGGCCAAGCTGCCGATGGAAGTGTTTGTTCACGGCGCACTTTGTGTTTCCTACTCCGGCCAGTGCTTAACGTCGGAAATGTGGGGCGGACGCTCGGCTAATCGCGGGGAATGCGCACAAGCCTGCCGCCTGCCCTATGATTTGATGGTTGACGGTGTGCAGCGGCCTATGGGCGATGTAGCCTACTTGCTGTCCCCGAAGGATCTGGCTGCGCTTGAGCTGGTACCCGAGTTAATTGAGGCCGGTGTTACTTCTTTCAAAATCGAAGGGCGCTTGAAGTCGCCTGAATATGTAGCGAATGTGGTGGGCAAATACCGTAAAGCGATCGACGCTTATTTCGATGGTCGCGACCCTCAGCCGTCCAAGGAAGAACTGCGCGAGCTGGAGCAAAGCTTCTCGCGGGGCTTTTCTTACGGCTTCCTTAAAGGGACGAACAATAAGCAGTTGGTGGAAGGCACCTTTCCTAAGAGCCGGGGTGTGTTCCTGGGTCGTGTGAAACAGATTTTGCGCGACGGTGTGATTGTTGAGCTGGAGGCGCCGGTGAAGCGCGGCGACGGTATTGTATTCGATGCGGGCGATCCTACTCGCAAGGAAGAAGGCGGCCGAGTCTATGACGTGCGCCGCAAAGGGGTGAAGCTCGAGGGTGAAGCCGAAGGCGGCATCATCGAGATCGTGGCAGGTCGCAACGACGTCGACCTGAAGCGGGTTCATGTGGGCGATCGTGTCTGGAAGACGAGCGACCCGCACTTGGACAAACGTCTGCGTCAGACGTTCGAGACCGACAAGCCGTACCGGGTATTCCCGGTGAAGGTTAAGGTCGTGGGTTCACTGGGCCACCCGTTGAAGACATGGTGGACCGATACAAGGACTGGATTCGTCACGGCGGTAGAGTCGGAGCTGCCTTTGGTTCAAGCAGAGAAACGTCCAATGGATCGGACTTTGTTCGAAGAGCAGTTCGGTCGCTTAGGCGGAACGGTATTCGAATTAGCCGAGCTGGATGTGGAGCTGCAGGGCGATTTGATCGTGCCCATGCGCGAGCTGAACCAAATGCGCCGACAAGCCGTAACGCAGCTGGAGGAGGCGCGACAGAAGCCTTACCCTTACACGAAACGGTCCGTAGATGTGTATGCCGATGCGATTCATTCAACGAGCTCATCAAGCCGCCTAATAAGCTCGACAAGCTCCACATCAGATGCTCCTTACCTGATTGCCCTTTGCCGAAGCTTGGAGCAGGTGAAGGCTGCAGGGGAAACGGATGTTCCGTGGATTTATGCGGATTTTGAATTCATTAAGCAATTTCCTGCCGCTGTAGAAGCAGCCCGTGCTGCAGGCAAGCGAATAGCGTTAGCGACACCGCGCATTCATATGCCTGGAGAGCTGGGGTACTTTAAGAATATATTGAAATTACGTCCAGACGGCGTGCTCATTCGGAATACGGGGGCCATGTATGCCTTCATGCAGCATCGGATGAATCATCCAGATGAGTTCCAGCCTGAGCTGATTGGCGATTTCTCATTGAACGCCACGAATCATAAGACGGTCGATCTATTTGCAGCAGCAGGCTGCAAGCGGATAACGCCATCCTATGATTTGAATATCCAACAGATGGTCGACCTGCTGCAGCGTACAGATACTTCCTTGCTGGAAGTCGTGCTGCATCAACATTTGCCTATGTTCCATACCGAGCATTGCGTGTACTGCACGTTCCTTAGTGAAGGAACTGACTATACGAACTGCGGCCGTCCTTGTGAGGATCATCGGGCATCGCTGCAGGATCGTGTAGGTATGTCCCATCCGGTGCGCGTTGACGAAGGCTGTCGCAATACGGTATACAATGCGATCGAGCAGTCCGGAGCGGAATATGTGAGCAACTTCCTGGAGCTCGGAGTGCGGGTCTTCCGCATAGAATTCCTGGAGGAAGAGGCCGACAAGGTGCGCGAGGTATTGGATCTATACAGTCGAGCGCTGCGAGGCGACATAAGCGGCACACAAGTATGGCGCAAGCTTAAGGCGACGAATCAGTTGGGCGTGACGCGAGGGCAATTAGTGAAATAAGCGAGTGTATAGAGGATTTGCGGTCAAAAAGAGGGCGCTGCTAACGATAGATGACATCATGTCCATCCATCATGAGCAGTGCCTTTTGTTTTTCGTATTTCATGAATCATACGTTGATTCATAATATGATTCTAATATATAATAAATAAAAACTACCAAAGGAGGCACTTCTATGATGGACAAGAAGCAATTTACGATTCGGTTACCACAAGCGACTTTTGATTATTTAACATCGAAAGCTCATGACGAGAATAAGTCGGTTAACGATGTAATGGTTGATATAACTGAAGAGTATATAAAATGGCAAAATGCTGAGAACACAATAAAGGAAATCATCGTCCTACGTGAGAAATTAAAGGATGAGTATGGTGTCCATCCTGATTCAACAGAAGATATCAGAAAATTACGGGAGGGCGACCGATGAAACGTGTTTGCTTGGACGCAAGTATATGGATTAAGGTATTAACCAATGAGCCTGGTACTCTTCAAGCTCAGGATTTAGTTTTACGATTTATTAAAGAAAGGACGGAAATAATCGCTCCGTCTATTATGAAGATGGAAGTTGGTAGTATACTGCGAAAAAAATGGAGCCGTAAGCTTTTTGGTCAAGCAGATCTAAATGAACTTTGGCAAAAATTTTCTGCCATGCCTATCACTTATACAGAATACCCCCAAAGCTATGATTATGCTTGGAAAATCGCTGAGATGAATGGTCTCATCCATCTATATGATGCTGTATATCTGGCTATCAGCGAAGGAATTGAATTTTGGACGGCGGATGAGAGATTAGTGAATTCCCTCAAGTATACAAATTCAACTATTAAATTGCTCCAATATTAAGTTACCATTACCCTACCGAATAAAAGGTCCCTTTCGCCCCGACAACAAATCATCAAACGCCTGCTTTTGCGAAGGGAAAAGATTGTCTGGCAAATCCTGCAAAGCAAAAAACTGCAGCCCAGCGGTCTCATCATTTATCCCATTTAATTCTCCTTCATATTCATTGCATATAAACATCATTTTTACTAGCGATAGTTGATCTCCATTGGCTAACGTTTTTTGTTGTGTTTGACCGGAATATATACCGAAGAAGTCCATGCTTTTCAGCTTCAGCCCCGTCTCCTCGTAAGCTTCTCTGCGAGCCGTTTCTTCTACGGATTCGCCTAACTCCATAAATCCGCCTGGGTGTCCCCATGTATGGCTATCTGCCCGCAGTTGAAGAAGAACACGCCCTTCCTTATCGAAGATAAATGCCCCTGCGGCCACCATAATGATCGGGCTATGACCAACCATGCCTCTTACATAAGTAATATAATCCATCCTCATCAGCTCCTCCGTACACGTTATCTTGTTGATCCTATTGTACAGGATAGTTAGCAAAAGTAGGCAAATACTCTCTATCTAATTCGTTCACATTTTAGACACATATTTTTAAGCTTATTTTCAGTTTCGTTTAAGGTAGGCTTATTGTTTCGCTTGTATATTGGGTGGAAAGATAGATAAAGAAATAACACAGGGATAGAGATTCAGAGAAACCAGCCATTTCCGGGGATAGCAAAGTAGAACAGGAGGGTGAACGTGTGTTAGAAGTCAATCAAGTCAGTAAGCTGTATCAGAATGATCGCGGGGTCCACAACATCGATTTCTCCATGACAGGAGGCGAGATTGTAGGTTTTCTCGGGCCTAACGGCGCGGGCAAAACGACCACAATGCGCATGATCACGGGTTACCTGAACCCGACCAAGGGTTCGATTCACATCGACGGTTTGTCGATGGCGGAACATCCGCGCAAAGCGCGCAGCAAGATCGGTTATTTGCCGGAGACGCCGCCGCTCTATCCTGAGATGACCATTGTATCTTACTTGAAGTTCGTTGCCGATTTGAGGGGCGTGTCGGTAAGAGAGCAGAGGCAGCGTATCGGCGAAGTTATTGAGAAGCTGGGGCTGCAAGGACGCGAGCGGCAAATTATTCGCAGCTTGTCCAAGGGATACAAGCAGCGGATTGGCTTGGCGCAGGCAATTATTCACAAGCCCGACCTGCTCATTATGGACGAGCCGACATCTGGTCTTGATCCGAAGCAGATCATTGAGATTCGCGCGCTTATTCGGGAGCTGGGCGAGAATCATACCGTTCTGCTCAGTACTCACATTCTGCCTGAGGTCAATGCCATCTGTAATCGGGTATTAATTATTAATCAGGGACGAATCGTGCTGGATGATCATCCGGACAACATATCCAACTCCATGAGCGAGACATTCGAGCTGAAGCTGGAAGTGCGCGGCCCCAGGGAGGACATTATTCGGGAGCTGCAGAGCCTTTCTGCTATTGGAACCGTGAAAGAATTGGAAGCGGAATCTGGATTAGGCACATTCGTTGATCCCACTATTACTCGTTTGCGAGTTGCTGCAAGCGACCAGACTGATATTCGTGAAGCGGTATTCTTCCGCATGGCGGAACGCGGTTATCCGATTCTCGAGATGAAGCGGGAGAGCTTGAGTTTGGAGGATGTATTCCTTAAGCTGACTACGGATGAGCCAGCGGCTTCTTCCAATGAATCTGTTGAAGTGAACAGCGATTCGGAGGTGGAAGAAGATGCGTAGAACGATAGCGATATGTAAAAAAGAATTGCAAATGTATTTTTACTCTCCTGTAGCGTATGTGGCGTTTGCCTTTTATTTTGTCATTTCCGGCTATTTTTTCAGTATGAATTTCCTTGGTTCGCAGGTCGTAGATGTACGGATGCTCTCGGGGAATACAATGGTCGTTTTCCTATTCGTCATCCCGTTATTGACCATGCGGCTTGTTTCCGATGAGCTGAGACAAGGGACCGACGAATTGCTTCTGACTTCGCCTGCCGGTATTGGGGAGATCATTGTCGGAAAGTATTTGGCGGCTCTATTAGTGCAATTGATGTTAGTCGTAGGGAGTCTGCTGTATCCATTTATTATGTCGCGTTATGGGGATCTGGACCAGCCTGTGCTATGGATGTCTATGTTAAGCATGTTCCTTGTCGGAGCGGCGATGATGGCGGTTGGGTTATTCGCATCCTCCCTATCTTCACATCAGATGGTAGCAGGTATTGCAGGTTTTGCCCTGCTGCTGCTGCTCTGGATGATCGATTGGTTAGGGGAAAGTGTTGCTGGGAGCGCAAAGGACTGGCTGATTCAATTCTCGATCGTCGGACGTTCGAACAATTTCAACAAAGGCATATTCGACTTGGCGGACTTCCTGTTCTTTATCATGTTTACAGCCGTGTTTGTGCTGCTCAGTATTCAAATTCTAGAACGTAAACGGTGGAGATAAGGGGGGAAGACGAGTGAATAAGTGGATACGTGGTACGAACGCAGCAGTGCTGTCGCTTGCGGTAATCGGTATTTTTATTATCGCTACGATCTTCCTTGGCTCGGTCAAGGGTATACAATGGGATCTGACCAAAAACAAGCAATACACGTTATCGGAACAAACGCTCAGCATGCTGAAGAATCTCGATAAAGACGTTAAGATTACAGCTTTTACGGGTGTGCAGTCCCAAGGGGATAGCATCATGAATCAACACGTAATTGATCTGCTCAAGGAATATGAGAAGCGGAATAAGAAGATAACTTTAGAAGAGATCGATCCGATCAAGGAACCTGCCAAAGCGAATCAATATCAGATTGATACGGTTGGTACGACCATCTTTGAGAGCGGGGATCAGAACATAAGAGTGTACAGCTACGAGTTATTCCAGCAGGGTTCCACGGAGAGCTCCTACCAGTTCTCGGGCGAAGAGAGATTTACCCAAACCTTGTTGAATCTCGGCTCTGACGTCAAGCATCCGGTTTATTTCTTATCGGGTCATAATGAGATTCCAGCCGGTCAAATGTCGGTGTTCCGTTCTTCGTTGGAAAGCGCAGGATACACCTTGAATGAACTGAATCTGTTCAGAGAGGGCAAAATTCCGGATGATGCTGAGGCTGTATTCCTTGTTGGACCACAGGCGGATCTGGATGAGAAGGAAGCAACTGCACTTAAGGAGTATGTGAAAGGAAAAGGAAAGCTGTACTTGGCGGTCGGTTATGCTAAAGACTTGGAAAAGTGGAAAAATATCAATGATTTGCTGGCTGCCATCAATGTGAAAAATCCGAATGCGATTGCACTGGAAAGCAGTAGAACAACGTTGACCGACAAGCTGACTATCATTCCAGAATTCGGTTCTCACGAAATTACGAACGAGCTGTCTTCACAAGATCGTGTTACGATTCTTCCGCTTGCGCTTGCCTTGCAGACAGATACCGCTAACACAGAGTACAGAGCGAATGCGCTTCTGGCCACAACGAGTCAAGCTTATGGAGAGACGGATCTTGCCAAATTGACAACAACGAATCAAACCGCCAAGGATGGTACTGATCTATCAGGACCGCTCGATCTGGCTTATGCAGTCCAAGATAAGGATAACAAGCCCAAGGCGGTTGTAATAGGGAACGCGCAGTTCTTGATGGATCAACTGATTAGTCAGCAAGGGAATCGTGACTTCGCTTTGAATGCGGTAGGTTGGTTACAGGAGCAGACTGACATGATTACGATCCGGCCGCGGGAAGAATCGCAAGCTCAGCAAGCTTTGTTGATGCCTGGTGACGGCAGTAAAATCTTTTACGGTTCCGTTATAGGGTTTCCGCTGTTATTCCTTGTGATTGGCGGCGCGATCTGGTGGAGGAGGAGAAAAGGATGAAGCGGTTCATTCCAACGATCATCCTGGTCATCATTTGCATCGGGGCATTCTGGTATGCATCCAGCCAGTCTTTCTTCAAGGAGGAAGAGGAGTCGACTGCGGCGCAACCGCTGGCACCGATTATTCCCGACGAAGTTACATCGATCAAGCTTACTGCAGCATCGGAAACGACGGAATTACAGCGCAAAGACGATCAATGGACAATGACGAAACCGAGTGCGTTGCCACTTACGGCTTATGCAGCGGAATCCTGGCTCAATGCTTTTGCAGCCTTGACTCATGAAGGGGAGGTAGACGCAAGTCCGGCCGATTTGTCTGGATTTGGTTTGACAACCCCTTCACAGGAATATGAAGTCACATTGAAGAATGGGTCTGTGAAATCGATCCAAATTGGAGCGCCGCTTCCGATAAGCGGATACTTCTACGCCAAGCTCAAGGATTCACCGGCTGTGTACAAGGTGAGCGATGGCGGTCTTCAGGGATTGGCTTTGGCTCCTATCGATTTCATGCAGAAGCTTCCTGTTGTCGCAGCGTATAATGACGTGTTAAACGTGTCGGTGAATTGGAAAGGCGAGGGCAAGACATTAACCAAATCGGATCCAGCAAAAACAGCGAATGAATCGGCCTGGAAGTTTGGGGATAAAGAGCTTGCCGGAACAGAGGCCACAACCTTCCTGGATAAAGTCATCCTAATGTCCACACAGGAATTGGTGAAGCCTTCTGCAGAGGTGAAGCAAGACAACCCGGAACTTAAGCTTAAGCTTACGCTAAAGAAGGATGGAACGGAATCCACCCATACCTATATCGGTACAGTAGATGGGGAATCCGTATGGATTGTGAAACAAGGTGATGCTTGGGCCTATTCCATCCCGCAAGCCTCCGTTCAGGAAATGTTCGATGCACTGAAATAAACAGGATAAAAATTAATCGTTTAAGAGAGACGAGCCTCCGGGTTCGTCTTTTTGGCGTATTTGAGCTTAATTCAGCGCACTGAGATCCCAATCCGTTTTTTTCACATAAAATTGCTTTATTCAATGAATTGTCCATATCTTTTCTTGTAAAACAGTAATATAATACACACTATATATGAAATTAACTCTTATATTGCGTCATAAATAGTTTGATTGTATAATTTATGATAACCGAGCAAAGGAACATTATGAAAATGGGGGTTTGTCGATGAAACGAAACATTGCAATCAGCGGTATGGGCAGAATTGGGAGGCTGTTGCTGAGGAGAGCTTTCTCGAGAGGGTTGGTGAATGCTGAGATTACCGCGATTAATACGACTAGTCCCGTGGAAACAGTGGCTCATTTGCTGCAATATGATACCGTGCATGGGAGATGGCATGGGGACATCAGAGTGGAAGAAGATCGAATGATCATTAATGGTCATCCGATTACTGTAGTGATGGAACGGGATCCCCTGCTGCTTCCGTGGAAACAACTTGGGATTGATATAGCTGTAGACGCGACAGGCAAGTTCAATGATCGCCAAGGGGCAAGCAAGCATCTGGTCGCTGGCGCAGAACGTGTTATTATTACCGCTCCGGGCAGCGGGGCTGATTACACAGTAGTGATGGGAGTAAATGAACAAGGCTTCGAGCCGCAGGAACACAACATTATCTCAACGGCCTCTTGTACGACGAATTGTTTGGCGCCGATTCTTCATATTCTGGACGATGCATTCGGCATTGAGAACGGTTGGATGACAACGGTTCACGCCTCAACCAATGATCAGAATCATCTGGACAATCCTCATAAGGATTTACGCAGAGCACGCGCTTGTACACAATCGATTATTCCGACCTCGACCGGGGTTGGGAAAGCGTTAGCCGGTGTGCTGCCGCATCTGGCCTCCAAAATTCAAGGCTTGTCGCTTCGTGTGCCTACACAGGACGTATCTCTGGTCGATCTAACTGCGCAAATCATGCGTCCAGCTTCAGTAGATGACTTGAAAGCTGTATTCCGTCAAGCTGCGACAGGGGTTTATGCGCCTTATGTGGAGTTCAACGAGCTTCCGCTCGTTTCAAGTGATTATATAGGGAATGAAAAGTCAGCGATTATCGATGGGCTGTCCCTTATGTCAACGGGACATCAAGTGAAGCTGCTCGCTTGGTACGACAATGAATGGGGGTATGCTTCGCGAGTTATCGATTTCATCGACTACGCAGCTCAAGTTGAGAAGACAAAAAAGAGCGAAGCGATAGCCACATAGAGGATTTCTCGTTCTAAGCTATACGGATTCGCCCTTAATCATTAAGTTAAAACTAGTGACTGGAAGTGTGGACTGCCAGCTCCTTGCGGAACGGTCTCGAAGCTAACGACACGAAACACTTCCTCCACGGTTTGAAGCAGGTTCGTATCGCTGTACATAGCGAAGAACCGTTTGGGTACATAATGATCTCCATCCCATACCCCTTCTGAATCCTTCCCTCCATAAACACCCATGAAGAATAGCCCGCCCGGCTTAAGAACCCGACGAATTTCTTGTAACACAGATGGTAAGTCCTTCTTAGGAAGATGAAGCAAGCAATTCAAGGCATACACCCCATCGAAGCAGGCATTCGGAAAGTTCAACTGGCTGTAGTCCATGACATGGGCGTTCAGACCTTTATTCCTGCACAGGCGTATCATCTCTGGTGACAGGTCAGTAGCGGTAACCGATAGTCCTTCCTGCTGAAAAAACCAGCTGTCTCTCCCCGGACCTGCTCCAATCTCAAGTAAAGTACGAGCCTTTGACTCATGAAGCATCTCCAAATAATGGCTCCGCACGCGTGTCTTCCAGTCACTTCCCTCTATCCCGTCCCGTTCCTCGGCATGTTTGTTATAGGCTTGTATCAATTGTCCTTTTATAGCAGCTACTTCGCTCATTCTATCCGCTCCTCATTTTAAGTAATGCACCTCAATCCATATTAATACGATCATTTGTTCGTGTCAATTCCAACCGAAAATATTTGTATTGCATTTAAACGTAATTATTGATACCTTTAAAAGTAATTACAAACCATTTTTGAGGAGGAAGAGGTCTAATGTCCCATTATTTTATTGAGCCTGAAAGAGCTGCATTACATGGAACATTCTCACGCGATTATACTCCGGTTCTTACGATCGAATCAGGGGAAACTGTTCGTTTCCGAACTTTAGATGCGGGATGGGGGCTGGAGCCGTTTCAACCTTCAGGAGCTAGAAAAAAAATCCCCAAAGAAGGACCAAGAGACAATGGTCATGCGCTTTGTGGGCCTATTGCGATTCGCGGAGCGGAGCCAGGGATGACACTCGAGATTCAGATCAACGACGTTCGACCGGGTGCATGGGGTTGGAGCGGAGCGGGTGGATTGAAGCATACGGTTAACAATTGGCTTGGGATAGCAGACGGGGAAGAATATCACCTTAATTGGGAATTGGATCGCGAGAAGATGTTGGGAACAAGCGATAAAGGGCACAGAGTGGCACTTCGTCCTTTCATGGGGGTGATGGGTATGCCTTCTGCCGAGGACGTCATACATACTTCATTTATCACTCGTCCTAATGGCGGAAATCTGGATTGCAAGGAATTGGTTGCTGGCACCACGTTGTATTTGCCGATAGCGGTCCCACAAGGCTTATTCTCGGTTGGAGACGGGCACGCTGTGCAAGGCGACGGTGAAGTTGGCGTTTCTGCGTTAGAATGCCCTATGGATCTGGTAGATCTTACATTTCGGGTTAGAGATGATATGCGATTAACGATGCCAAGAGCCAAAACCTTATCAGCATGGATAGCGTTTGGTATTCATGAGGATTTAAACGAAGCCAGAATGATCGCATTGGCCAATATGCTGGATCTAATGGGCGAGCTGTACGGCTATGAGAGAAAAGAAGCACTTGCTCTTGCAAGCCTCGTTGTGGATTTAAGAGTCACTCAGATTGTGAATGGCACTCAAGGTGTGCACGCTGTTCTTCCGCATGGTGCTATTAATTAATCATACTACGGAATGAAAGGAATGGATTACGATGAACGAAGAAATTCAACTCAATGTCCCGTTTTTACGTAGACGGGTCCCTAACTTAACAACAGCAGCACGATCTGTTGGATTAAGACCTGCTACAGTATCTAATTTATGCACAGGAAAAATTCCTATTGGGCGAGCAGAAGTGCGCACACTAGCCATACTGGCCTCCTTGGCGAACTGCACAATGGACGAGTTAATTATCCGAGGCAGCGGAGGAGGGATGTTAGAGACAGGAATCAAGAGCCTGGACCTGTTTGCTCCGTTAGTCCGGGGCGGCACAATTGGGTTGATAGCTCGTCCCGGTATGGGGCAGCTCGTCTTGCTTCAGGAATTAATGCATCGATTGAAGCCGCTTGATATCGCCACTGTATTCTGGGCGCCTAAGAAGCGGGACAAAGCGATAGAAGAGGTTATAACAGAGGCTGATGTCACTTGTCAGACGCTTGATGAAGTGTACAATTCCGTTGTTTCTCTTCGTGAAGAACGGGATGTCCTGCTAGGTGCTGATCGGGAAGTCGTCATTTCTGGGGAATGGTTCGCATTGCAAGAAAAGCTGAAGGAATCGGGCTCCAGGCACGTCACGCTTATTCTGGTGGATACCCGCGGGGAAGCGGTCGATGAAGAATCCCCATACGGGCCGCTTGATACGTTATGGAGGTTTGATATGGATCTGATCGGCCGCGGGTATTACCCTGCAATTGATCCTATTTACTCCACCTCTGTCTTATCCGAGGGAGCATACCTCGATACGGCCCATATTACCATCCAGCATAAGGCCAAGAAGTTGCTTCGCCGATATCGGGAGCTCCGCTCACTGGTGCTGGCGCGCGGAATAGCGAAGCTCCCGGAAGCCGAGGCATCCATCTATCGGACGGGAGAAAGGCTGGAAGCGTTTCTTACTCAACCTTTTTTTATAGCAGAGCCTTTTACAGGACGGCCGGGGAATTGGGTACCATTTATGGATACATTGGATGGTGTGCGTCGTATTCTGGAAGGTGCGGCCGACAAAACGGAGCCTGCTGAGCTTACTTATATAGGACGTTTGGAATCAACATCTGCTCTCTCATAAACGGCGAACTCGTATTTATAAGGATTGTCCTTGTCTGTGAGTCCCGGCTCTCGTCTAATCTCAGACCATTCAGACCAGTCAAGAGGCGAGAAATAAGTATCTCCTTCGAATTCATGGTCGATATGGGTGACATAGAGCCGGTCAGCATAGGGCAGCAACAGCGCGTAGATTTCTGCACCCCCAATAACGAATAACGTCTCATTCCGGGCTAATCGCAGAGCTTCTTCTACGGTATGTATGACGGTACATCCTTCTGCTTTGAACTGAGGATCGCGTGTAATTATAACGTTGTGCCGGTTAGGAAGAGGTTTTTTGCTAAGCGATTCGTATGTTTTTCTCCCCATTAGGACAGCATGTCCGCTAGTATTCCGTCTGAAATAAGCCATCTCCGCGGGTATCCGCCACGGCATGCTGTTATCGCGACCAATCAGGCTGTTGCGATCCATGGCCCATATCATGTAAATCCCCTGTTTCACATCACTCATATTTAAATCTCCTTACTCTTCGATATGTTATTTTAGATATCGTTGCTTTTCTGTTCTCATTCGCCGAATCATTTCCTATTCGAACCTCGTTGTCTGTCCAATACCGCGATGGTGCCTGTTCTGGTACGACCCTTTTTTGTGTGTTCTAGCCACCTTTTCGAAGGACCGTGTACTCTTACATTATAGCAGGTAGAGATGATTGTAGGTAAGGGTCGAGGGTAGTAGCGGGATTTCCTGTTACTCTCTATGCACGAGGTCTGTTTTGTATTACGATAAGAAAAGCTGTGCTAATAACCCCGACCATGGTCTAGGAATACGACCGACTGGGGTCCGTACCTTAAAGAGTGATTATTCGATACAATAGAGACAGATCCTAGAAGAGGGGATGAACATCCATGACCAAATTATATAGATCGCGCACGGACTCCAAGCTGTTCGGCTTGTGCGGCGGATTAGCCCAGATGATCAATGTTGATTCCACGCTGCTGCGTGTCATTGTAGTCGTGACTGCCTTTTTTTCCGGCGGCACTGTAATACCGCTTTATTTCATAGCTTGTCTAGTCATACCTAAAGAACCGGATTTTGACTTCCCTGGCAGTCCGGGGCAAGGTCCTTATGCGAATGGTCCTTATTCGAATTCATCGTCGAGAAACAATGGATATTATGGACAAAGCTTTGGGCAAAGCTCGAATACCGGGTCGTTTCATTCCAACCCAGGCCACTCTACGGGGTACCAACCGGGCGGATCCAATCAACAAGGCTATCAGACTCAAGGTTCTCAAGAAGGGCAAGGTTACAGAGCCCCACAACATACTCCGACGAGTTATGGACCAAGCGCTCCGTCAGGACAGAACGTGCCTCCCAAAGAATCGACCGTCGATGAGATGATGAGGGATATGGAGAAGAAGATGCTGCAACGAGAAATTGATGAGCTGCGTGCAAAGGTCGCTCAATACGAACAGCAGAAGACTCGTCCTGGCAATAACGAAGAAAGCTAGCAGACCGGTAATGACTAAGAACGAATGCGTGAAGCCTTTGGTATCCAATTTTCTTGGGTGTCGATGGCTTTTTTTTGCTGTAAAATATTGACTACGAACAAATGTTTGGTATAATGGAAATAAGAACAAGTGTTCCTAATTTGAGAGGGGTGCGTATATATGATGGCTAGTAAAATCAGATTCATTGAAAGAGATTATTATCGGAAGGTAATGCTTGATAACAGTGAGTTTATGACTAATAATCAGGTTGAGAAGATTCTCGACAACGCGGTAACCCCATGGGAAGATTTGACCTTTAAGTTTTTCGACAACGGCACGCTTGAGATCATCGACAACAACACGGAGCAGGTTGTTCCGATCAGCGAACTTCGCGGTGCTGCATATGACTTCTATGTAAGGGAAAGAATCCGTTACATCCGTTCACACCTTCAGGCGAAGATTCTACAATCCGCTTAATCATATACTTGGACGTACTATAAGGAGCAGAAGCAGGGAGGTTGTACAACTCGGTGCTTCTTTTCTATTAGAACAGTTAGAATTGTTGAGAATGGGATATTTGACACCCCTTACGGACTGTCTTAGACTGAGATAATAAGACCAACTACAAGTGAGGTAGTCAAGTTGAGGATCGATATTAGCCGTTGGAAGCATGTATTTAAGCTGGATCCTGACCGGGACATTACGGATGAAGCTTTGGAGCGGGTCTGCCTCTCCGGAACACATGCTATTATAGTAGGAGGCTCTACAGGCATAACGTTTGAGAATACGGTCGATCTTCTTGCGCGAGTGCGTCGTTTCGAACTTCCTTGTGTTTTGGAAATATCGGACTTGGAGGCGATCGTCCCAGGATTCGATCTGTACTTTATTCCTATTGTTCTGAATGCTGCCGATCCCCGGTGGATTGTAGGCAAGCACGTCGAGGCAATCCGTGAATATGGCCCGATGATGCATTGGGAACAAGTAGTAGCGGAAGGGTATGTCATTCTGAACGAATCATCTTCGGCAGCGCAGCTGACGGAAGCGAATTGTGAGTTAGAGGCAAGAGACGTAGTTGCCTATGCTAAGCTATCAGAGCGACTGTTCCACCTCCCTGTTTTCTATATGGAGTACAGCGGGACTTTTGGAGATATGGAGCTAGTGCGACGTGCTGCATCTGCTCTCGAGAAGGCTCGATTGTTTTACGGCGGCGGTATCGATAGTCTCGACCGAGCACGCTTGGCTGCACAAGCAGCTCATACGATTGTGGTGGGCAACATTATTTATGAGCATTTAGAGAAAGCGCTGGAAACCGTTCAAGCTATACAAGAGAGCACCCATGAATCCGGTAAGAACGGGGCATAATCAGATTAGAAAGGTTGTTCTTCCTATGAATCCTCCCATTGACATACATGAAGCAGTTTCCAAGTTAAATCCACAGCAACAGAAGGCGGTCCAGGCAGTTGATGGCCCAGTCCTGATTATGGCCGGAGCGGGCAGCGGCAAGACGAGAGTGTTAACGCATCGAATCGCTTATTTGATCGCAACTCGCAAGGCGGCTCCATGGAGCATACTGGCCATTACATTTACGAACAAAGCCGCTCGTGAGATGCAAGAACGAGTCTCGAAGCTGGTTGGTCCTTCCGCAGGCGACATCTGGGTCTCAACCTTTCACTCCATGTGTGTACGCATCCTGCGCAGAGATATAGAACGAATCGGCTATTCTTCCAACTTCACCATCCTGGATTCGACGGACCAGCTCTCTGTAATTAAGAATTGTATGAAGGAACTGAACATAGACACGAAGAAGATAGAACCGAAGGCCGTCCAAGCGGAGCTGGGGAATGCTAAGAACGAGTTGATCACCCCGGACCGCTATGAGCAGAAAGCCGGAAGTGACTATTTCTTAAGCCGTTGCGCGCAAGTTTACAAGTTGTATCAGAAGAAGCTGCGCAGCAACAACTCGCTTGATTTCGATGATCTCATTATGAAGACGACCGAGTTGTTCAAAGAGGTTCCGGAAGTATTGGAATTTTATCAGAACAAGTTCCAGTACATTCATGTGGACGAGTATCAGGACACGAACAGAGCCCAATATATGTTATGCAAAATGCTTGCGGACAAACATCATCGCATATGTGTCGTCGGGGATTCTGACCAATCGATCTATCGCTGGCGGGGGGCGGATATATCAAACATCCTGAATTTTGAAGAGGATTATCCGGAGTCGACCGCTGTATTTCTAGAGCAGAATTATCGGTCCACATCGAACATTCTGGATGCAGCTAATGCGGTCATTAACAACAATACCGGCCGTAAACCGAAGAAGCTATGGACGGACAAAGATGGCGGCGATAAGCTTAAGGTATATTTGGCCGATACTGAACATTCAGAAGGATATTATGTTGCGAACGAGATTATTCAGAATCGCAATCGGGGAAGATCTCACTCGGATCACGCCGTCCTTTATAGAACGAACGCAATGTCGCGGGTGATCGAGGAAATTTTCATTAAATCCGATATCTCGTACCAAATTGTCGGCGGTATCAAATTCTACGATCGTAAAGAAATCAAAGATATATTAGGATATTTACGGCTAATTTCTAATCCTGATGACGATATAAGTCTTAATCGGATTATCAACGTACCTAAGCGGGGAATAGGTGACACCACCGTAGATAAGCTGGCGGAAGCAGCCGGAAGCCGCGGTCGAGGCTGCGCACGGCGCGGCGGCCTCGCTACATGCGGAAGACGCCGAAGCGGGTCTCCGGGATCG
>FWWL01005924.1_pt1 | contig 18317 bp, 12 predicted proteins | sample 2228331 | NCBI WGS metagenome assembly FWWL01 (sample SAMEA103939775, study PRJEB20133) | metagenome
GTCCCTCCATTTTTGATTTTTGATCACCGTTCTTCTGGAGGGTCACACGTGGAGCCCCCAGCGTGAGCTGGGGGTGGATTGTTTCACGGTCGATCACGAACCACCGCCGGCTGACGCTGGTGGCTCCTCATGACTCGTCGCGCTGATGGAACGCAAACGTCCGTCGTGTCAATTCGCCGGCACAATTGGCACATCGATGACGCGGAGCTTGATCTCGTCCGAATTGGCACGGAGCTCCGGTGCGTACATGGCGTATCCCCTGGTGGGCAGGGCCGAGAACTTCCCGGGGATTTCCGCCCGCATCCGGTAGGTCATGCTGTGTCGCCCCATGGGAAGGGCCCGGCAGAAGAAGACCACCCGGTTGTCGCGGAACTCGACGTAGGCTCCGAGACCGTTGTAGCGATAGCCGGAGCGGAGATCGACCGGTTCGAATCCCGCCGGCTTCATATCCTCAAAGACCAGGTATTCGTAATCGTTCTTGCTTTCCAGGATCAATTCGATCTCAACGAGATCACCACTCTTCAGTTCGGCCAGGTTTTGCAGCGGTTCCCGCTCGTATTTCGCCACCCGCTGGTCGATGACCTGCCCACGTGAACCGGCAACCTGCGTGGTCGCTTCCACCGGCTTGAGTCGGTAGTAGCGACGATCGACCTTGATCTCCAGGCCGGCCGCGGGGATGAAATCCTCCAGCGTGAAGTAGCTCACGTAGGCGTTCGCGTAGAGGGGTCCGCGGCCTTTGCGACGGAGCTCCAACAGGTGTTCGCCGGTGGTCAGGGCCTCGCCGGCCAGGACGAACGTATTGTCGAAGGCGAAGAGGTTTTGCGGGGTGATTTCCACAGCCTTCTTCAATTCTCCGTCGAGCCAGACCTCAACGGTCATATCCGGCTTGGCCTCGCCGCTGGCGCGGATGTAATCGGCGAAGGCCTCGATGACCAGCGCCGTGTCGCGGGTGGAGTTCCAGTACGTGGCGTGCTTGCGATTATTCAGCAGATACTTGACGAGGCGTGGGGCCAACTCGCCGTGGGGGTCCGTTCGGGCGAGCAATTTCAGGTAGTAGGCCATGGCCTCGATGTCGTTGCCATACCAGCACCACCAACTCCACCGCCCGAGGTTCAGCCAAGCCGTCTGATTCTCGTCATCCTTTTCCACATACTGGCTGATATTCCGCAGGACCATCGCCAGTTTTTCCTGATCCTGCTCTTTGTGGAGGGCCAGGCCGTACATGGCCAGGGCATAGACCGACAGGTTGAGCCGGTCGCGGTAGAGGTAGTTCTTCATTTCCTCGTTGCGCACCCCGGCATCGACAAGCACCATATAAACGAACGCATCGAGATTATCGGCGCTGGACTTCCAGGGGACGTTCTTGACCTTGCGGTCGGCATTCCGGAGTAGCTGGAGTTGCTTCTCTTGATACTTCTCAAGCCACGCGACGCCACGATCAAGCACGTCGGGTGCGATGGCCACGTCGTTCTCCTGCGCGATTTGCAGGCCATGGACCACGATGGCCGTGAGATGGGGCGAAGAGAACTCACCCCAACCGGAGAACCAACCCCAACCGCCGTCGGAGAGTTGCATCTCGGTGAGGCGTTGGACCCCGATCTTCACGATGCGGTCTAGCTCGACCTTGCTGAAGACGGGTTCCCGCCGATAGCGTTGCCACTGTTTTGCGCGGTCTTCTGGGGCACCGAGCTCCTGGGCATTGAGGTTCGTCCGCTTCTTCTGGATGTCCTCCAGGTCCACCCCAAGGTCGATGAGCACTTTTTGCGTGATCACGGCGGGGAGGAAGCGGTTCAGCGTCTGCTCTGTGCAGCCGTAAGGATAGTCGATCAGATAGGGTAGGGCATCGACCATGGCCCCCGCCAGTGTGGGGGAGAAGCGGACCTCAAGACGGGCCGATTCCGGGCGGCGTTCCGCCGGAATGAAGATCTTAAATTGCACGCCCTCCTGATCCGGTCGAATCCAGCCGGAGTAAGGGACCATCTTATCCATGCCGTGGACGTATGCCGGGAAGCGCATCTCCATGGCGTCCGACTCTTCGTCGGTGAGGGCCGCCATGCGGACGACCGCCTCACCTTCGGCCTTGACACGGACGAGCCAGTCCACGCGGGCCTCGTCGTTCGCAGCGATCGTGATGGTCCGGACGGGTTCATCCAGCGGTTCCAGGGTGTTGCCTTCCAATTCCAGCCGAACCTGGACTGATTTTGCCTCCTTGAGGTAGTTGTGCACATTAGCGGAGAGGACGACCTCATCGGTTTGCACAAAGAATCGGGGGGCCTGAAGGCGAAGGATGATGTTCTTGCGGGTGACGACGTCGGAGACGGCCTCGCCTACCTTTGTGCCGTGACCCATTGCCCAGACCTTGATCCGCCAGGTGGTCAAGTTTTGGGGCATGGCGAGTTCAACCTCCGCCGTGCCGTCCGGTTGGGTCGTTAACGCGCCCGCCCAGAGGGCGGTATCGGCAAACTCCTTGCGGATGGTGGGCTCCACCAGGGCCGCCGGCTCCGCAGCCGCTCGATCTGCCGCGGCGTCCATCGCCGCTGGGGCTGACTTTTCCAGGGCCATACCTTCTGCCAGTGACGCCTCTGCCATGGGGGCCATTGGTGCACCCATCATGATCTGGCGACGGACCCCACGGCCTCCGCCGAACCCACCGGGTGAGTACACACCCCCTTTCAAAGTTTCCTCCACAACGGTTCCGCCAAAGATGCCCAGGTCTTCCATGCCGGGCTGATTTCGCGGCAGCATATTTTGCGAACTCCGCGAGAGGGAATGCATCGTCTGGGAATGGTGATGCCGGCGCCACTTCCAGAAGAAGGCCTTGATGTCCGGCACATTGGTGCCACCGGAAATGTATTCCACCGATTTGTCATAGATCGCCACAACCGTGGAACCGACGAAGGGTTGTCCGGCCAAATCCGTCAGCTTGATTTTGACGGTTGCCTTTTCGCCCGGTAGGTACTCCGTCTTGGACGGGGTAACCTCCACATTAAGCACCCGCTTTTCCGGCGGGACGATGATTTCCTTGATCTCCGAGTAGAGTTTGCCGTCGTAAACCGTGACGGCCTCCACGAAGAAATTCGGCATATCCCTGGCCGTAACGTCGATGGGCACAATGGCGCTCTTTCCGTCGAGAGCGAGGAGTTTCGGGCGTTGATAGACGCCATTGGCCGGTCGCACAAAGAGCAAGACTTTGGCGTTGCGACGATTGGCATTGATCTGCAATTGGACTTTTTCACCCGGCTGGTATTCCGGCTTATCGGGAATCAGTTCCAGCTCATTGAAGCGGAAGTCCTCTGTTGCCCGCAGGCTTTCGCCGATGATCGTAAAGACGTAGCCACCTTGGATGGTATGACCTTGTTCATCGGTGACGGTATGAACCAGTCGGAATTGCCCCGGTTCGGCGGCCTTGATTTGCAAGCGGGCCCGACCCTCCTCGTCAGTTGGCAAGTCCCAGCTTCGGACCTCGGTCTCGATGGGTTTAGCATCTTGATAGGTGATCCTGAACAGGGAGAGCTTTCCCTGACCCTTCACAGGTCGGCCGTCGGGGGTCCTGGCGCAGGAATGGACCTCAATCACGTCACCCGTGCGATAGTAACCCCGAGTTAGCCACAGATAAACCTTAAAGGGCTGGCGAGTGACCAAGACCTCGCCGGAACCGACAATGGTCCGACGCGATTGGTCGGTCACCTCCACCGTGATCTTGTAACGATGGTCCTGATCGGGGTGGAGCATCTTGGCCGGCGCCGTGTCGATCGTCACCTTCACGGTACCATCTTCGCCGATGGCCACCTCTTGCTCGCCGATCAACTCGGGCGGCTCGGGCGACCAATTAATCCAGAAAGGCCGCGGACGAATGCATCCCCACATGTGCCAGCCGGGATACCAGGTGTACTCATAGGCAAACCACCAGTAACCCGGACCGTAAAGCCAATCGAAGGGGCGTGGGGGATACCAACTCTCAGTATAGCCCGTCCGCTCGATCTTGTATTTGACCTTGGCATGGGTTACCGGTGAGCCGAAATAGTATTTTGCCTGGATGGTAGCCTCGATCGTTTCGCCCAAGGCGATGGGCTTTTCCGGGGCCTGCACGGTGACTTCAAACTCGGGTTTCTTGTACTCCTCCACGCGGAACGACCCACCACCGGCGAAGTGCAAACCCTTGACCGACAATTGATACACACCGAGGGTGGCATCCTCGGGAATGTCCCATTCACCTTCGATACCGCCGTATTCGTCGGTCTCAACCGGCTTGCTCCACAGGCGATCGCCCTTGGGATTCCGCAGTTCCAGAACACACGACTGGTTGGCGTAGGCGGAGGTATCCGGTTGATCATATTTGGCTTCGCGAATCCACAACTTGTAGTGGACCTTGTGCCCCGGGCGATAAACCGGCCGATCGGTGATGGTAAAGACCTTCGTCGCGTTGTACTCGGCGTCGTAGTACCGGCCGAACCAAAGATGGGTGAAGCCGAGGAACGCCATTCGGCCATCGGCGGTGCGGGCAATGATTAGCCACTGATAATCTCTGGGCTGGACCTCGGGACCGAGGACGATCTGCCCTTCGGCATTGGTGTATTCGGCGAAGTTCTTGATCTCAACTTGTGGCCGAGGGGACTCAGGTCGCCGCCACACTTGGCGCCAGCCGAAGAACTCTACGTTGGCCTTGGGGATGGGTTCCCCCGTGACGGCATCGGCCACATAAAACCATGTGCCATGATCAAGCGGTTTTTGAGCGATGACGGCATCGGCCACCCAAATGATGACAAAGCAGGTGTTGCCGTTTTTCATTTCCGCCTTGAGCAAATAGGCACCTGCCTTTTGCAAGGGCGTTGTGATGGTGACACGCTTGTCGAAATGGTTGGGCCTCGGTTCCAGGGGGACAGTCCAGGTGGCCACCACGGGACCGAGATACCTCGTCTCGGCCTTTTCAATCAAACGATAGCCGATGTTCTCGATGTTGGTCTTTTCCCAGTCCAATTCCTGGGGGCGGGTTTTGATGTATTCTTTGACGTCGTTCAGCAATTGGTCGATTTTGATGGCGTAGGCCGTCAGTCGGACCTCTGTCCCGTTGCGGAAGCGATACTCAACTGTGGCCCCACGCCCGGCCGGCTGCGTGCCGACAGGCTCAAAACGTCCCCAATTGCCCACAATTTGATTGAGGCGTGCTTCGGCCCATCCCCTGTCTTCGCCCCGTATCAACGGGATGACCTTTTTCCAGTACTCGGCCGCCTTGGGATACTGACGGCGGTTCTCAAAGATTTGGGCGAGTTGCTTAAGGGCATCCACCTTCCGCGGACTGCGTTCCTTTTCCGCGATCGTTTTCCAGATGCGGATGAAATTGAACTCATCAGGAAGCTTAAAGCGCTTGATCCCGGTGGCAAGGCGGGCAATCGTTTCGTCTTCGCCCAGTGTGTGTAAGGCCCAGGTACCGGTTTCACCCTCGCGCGTTTCATCTGTTTCCAACCGATAAAAGTACCAACCGTAGTCCGCAAGCGTCTGAACATCGAATTGCGTCCAGAGGAACTCGGCGAACATGTAATCGACCTGGTCGGTCAGCGCGGCATTTGCTTCCTTGGCCTGGACCAAACACCATCGCCAACGTTCGCCGTCATTTTTTGCCTGATCAAACGTCCGCGGTGCGGAGTAGAAGATGGGATTGCCTTCTTCGTCCACGGGTGCTCCCCGCGTACCCCGGTGGAAATACCATCCTTCTTCATAGTCGGGGAGTTGGCTAAGATCGGTCAGGGCTTGGAGCCGCCAGGCCTCCGACCAGCCACGGTCGAAAAGGATGATGTTGGCAAAATCAAGGTAGAATTGGGCCGCTTCCTGCCGGTTCGGTTCTTTTTCCACAAGGGGCATGGCCTGGACCATCAGTTGCATGGCCCGGACCCGATCTCGCTCTTCACATGAGACCGGTTTGCCGCTGTCGCGACCGTAGCCCCGTTGAAACTCATTGGCGATGATCACCCCTTGATGAGGGATCTCCAAATAGAGTTTCGCCGCGGTCAGTAAGAGCCGCCAATTCTGGGCGTGGGCATCCACCGCCTTCTCGATCAGGGCGTCCACTTCAGACTCCATGTCGAGACGGGCCAAGCAATTCCATGCCAGGCGGAGATCATTACAGACCCGGTAAGGATCGGCCTTTGGGTCGGCCACGGACTCTTGGAAAAGCCGCAGGGCTTCTCGGTATTGCCCCTCTTGGAAGAGCCGGTTTGCCACTTGCGCGCGTTGTGCATCGTCCATTGTTACGCCCTTCACAATCTCTGCGAGACTTAGAGTTCCCGACAGGACTTGCGTCACCCTTGCGTGGTGAGACCCCATCCACCCCAAACAGAAGGCAAGAATGACCGCCCACGTCCACGTCTTTGCCGAAGCCCAATTCCAACGAACTTCCAACATTGGATCATGCTCCTTGCTCAAGCCTCAATAAGCAGACAAAGGGTTGACGTTTCCCTCGGCCCACGATGAGCCGGTGGAATGGAGAACGTAACACCCTGACCGAGGCGACCATCAGCATCATTCCTACGACGCGCAGAAAAGTATCTTCCCCCGGTATTGCAACCTTTTCCAAGAGGTTTTGCAAGACCCCGGAAGGTTGGTACGCCAAACCACAACTCCACCCATCAAAGGCATACGACTGCATATCTCATAGCCTTACTGTAATTTCCGATGCATTGCGGAAGGGAAAAGTTCCTTGAACGGCCTCGCAGGAACAGGGTGAACAGGCACAAACAGGACAAATGACCCAAAAAATCCCTCCAAACGTGCGCCAAATGCCGTAAATGCCATTCTGTAGTCGGGGTATGCTGTTTGATAAGATGAGTGAGCACGTCCGTGCCGCGTTGAATTCCGAACCTGTGGAACGAACACATGAGGAGGACATTCCATGGTCATGCTTTGTTCCAAGATACCCGCGGGGAGAGCCGCTGGCCTCCATACCGTGATGCGGTCTTTCTTGGGAGTGGTTGTCCTAATGATGGTGTGGGTGCTACCCGTTTTGGGCCGGGCGGCCGAACCGGCCAAGCAAGTCGGGCGGTACAACGTCCTGATGATTGCGGTGGATGACCTAAGGCCGGAGGCCGGTTGTTACGGTGTTCCCGTTATCAAGACCCCCCATATTGATGCCCTGGCAGCCGAGGGGTTGCTTTTCAACCGCGCCTACTGCCAGCAGGCGGTGTGCAGCCCATCTCGGACGTCACTCCTGCTTGGTCGGCGGCCCGACACGACCCAAATCTATGACCTTCAAACACACTTTCGAAAAACACTGCCGGATGTGGTGACACTGCCGCAACACTTCAAGAACCACGGCTATCATACCCAGGGGTTGAGCAAGATTTACCACGGCGGTTTGGATGACCCGGCGAGCTGGAGTGTTCCGCATTGGGCCCCCAAGAAGCCGACGTATGGCAAGCCCGAGACGCTTGAGGACATCGCCCGGCGACGCCAGGACATGCAAAAGAAGGTGGGGCCCGCCACGCAAGTCCTGGAGCGTGATCCCAAGACCGGCATCCCACTAAAGGTTACGGCGCCCAAGTATCGTGTGTATGGCCCGGCCTGGGAAGACCCCGACGTGCCGGATGATGCCTTACCCGACGGTGAAACGACCAATCACGCCATCGAAGTCCTGCGTCAGATCAAGGATAAACGGTTCTTCCTAGCCGTCGGTTATCTCAAACCCCATTTGCCCTTTGTGGCCCCCAAGCGGTATTACGACCTTTATCAAAAGTCAGAAATCCCCTTAGCACCGAATCCGTTTCCACCCAAGGACTGCCCTCAGTTGGCACTAACGGACTGGGGCGAATTGCGGGCATACACGGGAATCCCGGCAAAAGGCCCTCTTTCCGAGGAGATGGCCCGCGACTTGGTTCACGGCTATTACGCCGCCACAAGTTTTGTTGATGCCCAAATCGGTAAGCTCCTTGCCGAAGTGGAACGCCTCGGTCTCAAGGACGACACCATCGTGGTGCTCTGGGGTGATCACGGCTGGCACCTGGGCGACCACGGCTTGTGGTGCAAGCACACCAACTTCGAAAGCGCCACACGGTCCCTGCTGATTTTCCGCGTGCCCGGCCAGAAGAACGCCGGACAGAAGACCGACGCCCTGGTGGAGTTTGTCGATATTTATCCCACCTTGTGCGAATTGTGCAACCTGCCGATTCCCGAGGGGTTGGAGGGGACGAGTTTGGTACCGCTCTTTGAGGATCCCGGTCGGCCTTGGAAAAAAGCGGCCTTCAGCCAGTATCCCCGCTCGGGCGTGATGGGCTATTCGATGCGAACGGACCGTTACCGTTATACCGAGTGGCGTCCCCGAAAAGGCGGCGACCCGGTGGGCGTTGAATTGTATGACCACGCCACGGATCCGCAGGAAAACGTCAATCTCGCCAACCGACCTGAGTATCAGAACCTCGTGAAGGAGTTGAAAAAGCAGTTGGATGCGGGTTGGCAAAGTGCCCTCCCGCCAAAACCGGCGGAATGACGGACGTAAACCTCGGGCAGCGAGATCATCCCACGACCAGGTCGTAACCGACCACGAAGATGGCCGCGTCGATCAAAGCGTGGCTGATCCACGGCCCGTAGAGGGATCGTGATCGGTGATACATGGCACACCAGATGGCCCCGCCGAGGAAGACTGCGAGCGAGAACAGGACCTGACCGGGGCTCAGCCAGCCGAAGTAACGTCCGAGAATGACGACATGGTGGCCCGTGAAGGCCGCCGAGGCGATGATCGCTGCCCAAAGCGGTTTGATTCGGTCCCGCAGCCTCCCGAAGACGAACCATCGCCAGTAGTATTCTTCCAAGCCGGAGTGCAGCAGGGATATTACCCCGGCGAAGGCGGCGTACCGAGCCGTCGTCACCAGCCCAAACCCAACCAGTTTTTGCCGGATAGCCGGCGCCGCGAAAGCGAGAACTTCGCCCGGTTTAAGGAAAACGAAGTACATCCCCAGCATGCCTACCAGGACGAGTAACCCGAAGGCAAGGCCGTCTCGGATGTCCCGTCCCCGTGGTCGGCTCCAACGTAGTCGTCCCCTTTCAACAAAAAAGAACCAAAGAGCCGGCAGGGCCATGACGGCTTTGCCGATGGCGTAAGCGATCTGCTGGACAACCGGTGAGGCCGACTCCAGCAGAACAAAATATCCCAGTGCTGCGGCGGTTGGAACCGTCATCAACACCACAAGAAGAACCGGCAGGGCATAACCGGGCAAGCCATCGCGGCGCACGGGCCAAGTTCATCCCATCGCAGGAACGCGGTTTTCTTGGGTTCGTAGCACGGGGGTAACGAGCGGGTACTTCGGCTGGGGCGGTGCCGTGTGATATTCAATCGGGCCGACGGCCAGATCATAGAACCATTCCCGCGCGTTCCAGATCGACTTGGCCACACCGATCATCCCCTGAATCTGGGTAAAAATGCGTTCCTTCCACAGGGGATCGAACCTCGGCAAGGCACGGAGCAAATTCAAGGGGTTGTAAAACGCCAGGTAGCCTGCGAGGACGTTCAACTGCCGTCGCAGGGGGCTGGGATGCGCCGTGGCGATGGCCCGGTTGCCGTCGTAGTGATAATCCTCCACCGGTTTGCCGGCCACCTTCTTCAAGACGATGCCGTCTTCAAACGGCTTTTCAAAGCCTTTGCTCCCCACGGAAGGCGTCAACAGCGTGATCTGGCAGGTGATCGCACCCACTTTGCGGAGGAACCCAACTTGATTGATGAGCCCCCGCAGACTCCGCCAGCTCCACAAGGGCTGATTGTCGTGGTGCATCATCATGGGCATGGGGGCGATGCCGTGCTTAATGAGTTCGCGGAAGACAACTCTGGTCTTGTCGGCCGATTGCCCCTTCTTGACGAGATCGGCCGTCAGGTCCTCGATACCGAACCAAATGCTCCGCAGCCCCGCCTCACGGCCCAGCGGAATGAGGTCAATGTTTTTGTGGACATCAAACTCCGTCCCCTCGGTGGCGAAGATGATCGCATCGCGGAACGGCTTGTTGTTGACGGTGGCCTTCGCCATGGCCGAGAAGACTTCCTCAACTGTCTGGCGATTGTTGAAGAAATTATCATCGGTGCCAAAGAAGTAGCGAATTCCCGTCCGCGAATGGATGCCTGCAAACTCCTCCACGATCCGTTCCGCACTCCGATAACGGAACGACTCCTGGTTATAGGCCGGTATGGGACAATACGGACAACGGAACTTGCAACCGTGCGTCGTCACCACCGCCAACACCCTGGCGTATTTTCCCAATTGATCGACGGGGATCGGTTCGGGCGACAATGTGGTCCGCTTGTGCGGCGGTTCAAAAAGCGACAAGGCATCGAAGGGGAGGGGGAACTCATCCAAATCTTGGACCAGTCGTTGCACGCCCGTATCGACGAGGTACTCGGGATGGCCACGCGGTGGGTCGGGGCGGAAGACCAAGCCCGGGATGTCGTTGAATACACCTTGCTCGCGTGCCCGCTCAAAAGCAGCCCGGATATGCTCGCCCGGGATCTTGTAGTCCAAGAGTCGATCGAGGAACTCCATCAGGACGTACTCTTCGCCTGTGCAGACCACGTCGGCTCCCACGGAGCCGTCTTCGGACAAGCCGAAGAAATCCCAGGGCTCATAAATGGCCTTGGCGCCCCCGGCGATAATCAGGGGCCGCTCGTCGCCCAGCGTCCAGGCGTCGCGGATGAGATCATATGCCCGCGCGCTGTGAATTTGCATGCTGGAAATGAGCAACAATTGCGGGATTTGGCCGTCGATGCGGGCTTGACTGGGCCGGATGTTGGGTGTCCACTGCTGCATGACGACCCGCAATTTGTGAAAACCCGCTGCATACAGCGCCGAAGCTAATGCCCGCGGCGCGCCCGGGATCATCCAATTCTGGACCATCACGAAAGGCCCCAGGCTCGTCCGCTGATCAAAGGCGTAAACAATGAGCGCGGGGATGTCATGAGAAGCGGCTTTTTGCCGAACGCTCTGTTCCAACTCCCGATATTTTCCAGGGACGGTGAATCGATCGTCCTTAGGTCTCTTAGGCAACTCCACAGGTATAACCTCCAAATCGCAGCCACACCATACGACTCAAATCTGACCACTCAAGGGTGATCCACCGCCCCGCATGGGCAATGTGGCTGAATCCCATTGCGAAGGCGTTGACCCAAATTATACGCCCTACCCGGCCAATTACCAGCCTGGAAACGTGCAGAAAAGGCATATCGCCCCAAAAGCCCAGATGATGTTTCCCCCAAAATGGCCACTGTCATCTTCCCATAATAGGGCAGATAGGGCAGGTCCGACATCCGCCGCGGAAACGCTTGCCACGGTGGCCCCACAAGCCGATCGACCGTGCAAAGAGGATAACCGGCCGGGTGATTATAGATATTCTCGGATGGCGAAAATCGAAAATACCGAACCAAAGCCTTTTTTTCCACTTTTTACGTCGAAATTTGTGCCTGATCAGAGATACACCCACCGCCTTGAGTCCCGCTACGCTGCCCCCACAATCGTCGGGCAATTTCCGACCGATTTGACGGTGACCTGCAACCTATCCGGCGAGATGATGAAGATCGCCCCTACTTCTGGGTGGTTCTGACAGTAGGGCTCGGCCTTCTCGGGCCCCAGCAGAAAGAAGGCCGTGGCCAGGGCGTCGGCCTCCTGGGCCGTGGGGGCAAAGACCGTCACGCTCAAGGCATGATCGACGGGATAACCCGTCCGCGGATCAATAATGTGCCCGTAACGTTTCCCACTGTGATAGAAGAACTGGTGGACCGTTCCCGATGTCCCCAGCCCGCGATCGCACAACCATACTCGCCCCGCTTGGGTACCCTTTCTCAACCGATCGGCCAGCCCGACGAGGCTTCACCCGTCGCCGGATCGACCTCCCATGACCGTCCCCTGGCCATGACGCTGCTTAAACCGCCGTGGAGGACAAAATCCGCAATGCCATGTGAGACAAGTCGTTCCGCCATGCGATCGAGGGCGTAGCCTTTGCCTACGCTTCCCAGATTCAGCCCCACGCCCGGCCGAAGAAATCGGATCGTGTGGTCACGTTCATTGAGCTCAACGTTGTGCCAGCCACACACCTGCCGAGCTTGGGCGATTTCAGATTCGGAAGGAACTCTCCCTTCGCGGCGGGCAAATCCCCAGGTCTGCCACAAGGCGGCAGCCGTAATGTCGAAGGCCCCTTCGGTCTCCTCCCATAACGCTCGACACCAAACAAGCAAGTCCCACAAGGCGTCGGGGACCGGCACTTCCACCGTCGCCGCTAAGGCATTGATGCGCCCTAAATCACCGGCCGGGCGAAAAAAAGACATCATGTTCTCGAGCGGTTCCAACAAGTCGAGGGCCTCCAGGGCGGCCTCGACGGCATGATCGTACTGCCCAAGATTGACGACCACTTGAAACTCGCTGGCCATGGCTGACCGAGAGAGCCTCAGGTGATAGCCCCCTTGGGGCCGGTCTTTCGACACGCTGGGCCGATGACTTTGAGATCCCTCCCCCGAGGGCGCCGAGGGCGATTCATCGAGAATCTTGCCTCGAACAAGATGTTCCAAAAAATTGCGGCGGTTACGTTTGGCGGTCATGAATCAATGCGATATAAAAGTCCGGTGTCGTCACTGCGAGCAAGCAAGACCACAGCACTAGTTTGCCTCGCCCGAGTTGCGACTCTTCCGCAGGCTTAATATCAATTGTACCTCACCGATGGGTGTGGCCGTTCGTTGGGCGATTTCCTCGGCGGAATAGCCGTAGTCGGCCAGGGTGTAAATTTCCTCCACCGACCGCCGTGGATGGCCTTTTTCGGGCAGCCCATCGGTGCTTGGCAGTGGGGAATCACCTACGGGGACCTCGGCGATTTCTCCGGCCTGAGAATTCGCCTCCGCAACCTCCGGCTGAAGAATGTTGGGAGTGGTGGCAGCTTCCGTTTGATCTGTGGCCGCGGTGCCGGACGAAGATGGGTTTTTAGGGGCAGGATGGGTCGATCCCGGCAACATCCCGGCGGCTTGTGTCTTACGGATGGTCTCCGCGGTGCGTAGCGCCGACTCCAGCCGGGCGGCCGCACGATCTGCCTCCTGGATCAGTTGTTCAAGAAGTCCGAGCTTGCTGTTAATGCGCCCCTCAAGCTCCCGGGTGAGCTCGTGCATGTGCACTTCCCACTGCTCCAGTGAACTAGATAGGCCCCGGCCCAGCGAGCCGGCAGACCGGTGCTCCCTTGGGGGGTCGAATTCGGATTCTTCATCACGATCACGAGGGGTTGATCGTCGTCGGTAGCCGCGGGAAATGGAAAACCAGATGAGCACGATCGCCGCAAGTAAGAGCCAAATCGAAGGGTTGGTCCAACCATTGGCGAGAAACAGATTCGTCATGGAGTCTTCTCCTTGGGCGAAGGACCGGCCGAGGCCCCCGGCGCCTCCCCGTGATTGACATTATTGTGACGGAAGGCCGCCTCCGCCGCTTCGTAAACTACCCGTAGCGGAAGGCTCTTCTCCGCGGCGAGTTGGCGACAGGCCTCGAATTCCGGCGAAAAACGGGCTTCGCCGTCCGGCAAAAAGCTGACCTTGCCTTGCACCGGGCCATAGGGTGTTTGCACGGTGTGGGATCGCCGTGCCAAAATGTGACGATCGACCGGCCAAAAGCGAATGCCCAATGTCGTCGTTTCCCGGAAAAGGACCTGTTCCACCTGGGGGATGAGGTGGCAAGGGCAAAGGACGGTCAACTGCACGGCCGGACGGTTCTTCTTCATCTGAATGGGCGTCACAAAGACATCCAGTACTTCGAGTTTCCAAAGCTGCTCCACGACGTAGCCGATCACCTCCCCGGGGGCATCGTCCCAATTGGTCTGGACCATCCAGACGCGGTCCGTTTCAATGCCCGGTATCGCCGCTTGCGGTGCCGGGGATTTGCCCACAAAAAGCCGTAAGACGTTAGCCCGACCGGGGATATCGCGCGAACCGGCCCCGTAACCGATCTGCTCAATTTCCATGGCGGGAAGGGGACCGAACCGCTTGGCGAAGGTCGTCAGGATGGCGGCCCCGGTGGGCGTCGTCATTTCCATCATGACATCGCACGGAAGAAGCGGCACACCGCGGAGCAATTCGGCGGTTGCCGGGGCGGGCACGGCCACCTCACCGTGGGCAATCTTCACCGTTCCACCACCCGTCGGCACGGGCGAGGCGTAAACCTCCTCCACTCCCAGTAGATCAAGCCCCACCACGCTGCCGACCACATCCACGATCGAATCGGCGGCCCCCACTTCGTGAAAATGGACCTTTTCGATGGGAATGCCGTGCACGCGGGACTCAGCTTCCGCCAAGCGAACGAAGACCTTTTCCGCCCATTCCTTTTGCCGGGCCGTCAAATCGGCACGTTCCACCATCTCCAAGATGTGATGCAGATGCCGATGGTGATGTTCCTCGGGGGCCTCGACCACAACCTGCGTCGCGCGAAAGCCCCCTTTTCGCACGGTCTGCACGTTGACGCGGCAATTGGGGATTCCCAACGTGGATACGACGCGCTGAAGGACCTCCAGCTTGACCCCGGCATCCACCAAGGCCCCTAGCACCATGTCCCCGCTGATGCCGCTGAAACAGTCAAAATAGGCAATGCTCATAGAAGGATGCTCTCTCGTCGTGGGTTAGCTCAGACGGCGAAAAATGATGGTGACAGCAAGTGCGCCAAAGGTCGAGGCGCAGTCAAGAGTTTCCCGGCGTTTTTGGATTGCCATCCGTCTTCGCTGATTCTAAACATCCCCGCCCTTCCCGCAAGGCCAGCTCGCTTTAGCGAATGGTGAGAAGTAATGGACGGCCACGCCCTCTGAGCCCCACCGTGAGGTGGGGGTGCATCTTGATGACGTATGTGTCCCAAATCGTTACGCATTGGAGGGCCACGCGCCGTGGCGGTCACGTTAGTGCTGGGTGTGCCACGCACAGTCCGGCAACCAAAACCATTGGAGGGCCACGCGCCGTCGTGGCCGGGAACCACCATGGATGATCAATCGCCACTTCGTCGGACGCGACGGCGCGCGTCCCTCCATGTTTGGTGGAACATCGCGCACAAAAACCATTGGAGAACCACGCGCTCTCGTGGCCGTCCCGATCTATCCTTGAATTCCGCAACGATCGTGGTGAATAATGACGAAAGGCCGCGCGGTGGTTCCCGACCGTCCCTGGGATCGTGGGATAATCTCAGCGGTGGATGAAAAAAGGGATTTGACCGGTGTATTGAACTCTCGAAACGCAACAAAGGATGTCTGCATGAAGATAGCGTTAAAACTTGGCACCGTATTCGTGTTCTTGGCCTGCCTCGGTTGTGCCCGCTCGCAACCCGCTGCCGAGGGTGATCGTCAGGCCTCGTCTCCCGCTCCTAGGGCGACGGAGGACACCCTGCGACCGGTGGAAATCCGGGTTGGTGACGAAAGGGACTTGGCGCGGCTGTTGGAGGAAAACCGTGGCAAGGTCGTCCTCGTCGATTTTTGGGCGACATGGTGTCCGCCGTGTATGGAACTGCTTCCTCACACGCTGGAGATGGCCAAGAAGTATTCCTCGCGGGGCCTGGCCGTGATCCTTGTGGCGATCAACGATCCGAAGGAGCAAGCCGAGGATGTCAAAGCGGTATTGGAGCGGAATCAGGCCTCGGGCGTCGTGAATTTGATCTGCCGCTACGGGATCGGTCCGGAGGCCGTGGAAGGCTTTGAGATCGACGACGGGGCCCTCCCGCATCTTCGGCTGTATGACCGGCAGGGGCGGTTGCAGGCCAAGTTCGGTGTGTCGGGCATCGCGCCCGATCCGAAGCGGATCGAAGCCGAGGTGGAACGCCTCCTGGCGGCTCCCGAGGAGGCGGCGTCTCACGAGCCGACGACGGGTCCCGAATTGGTCATTCCCGAAGGCCCTTCATCCTCCACGTCCTGAGCTGTCCGTCCTTGGTTGAGGACTATCCCATGTCTGCCGAGTCGGCCCCCTTAACGGTTCCCAAGTTCCGTGCTCTGAAGCGATCCGGGCGAAAGATTGTAATGGTCACGGCGTATGACTATCCCTCGGCGGCTCTGGCGGACTTGGCCGGTGTCGATGGGATTCTTGTGGGGGATAGCCTGGGCATGGTGGTCCAAGGAAAGGCCACGACGCTCCCGGTGACGCTGCGTCAGATGGTGTATCACGCGGAGATGGTGGGCCGGGCGGCCCGCCGTGCCTTAGTGGTGGTTGACCTTCCCTTCCTCAGTTATCAAACTGGCGTTCGCGATGCCATCAAAAACGCCGGACGTGTCCTGAAAAAGACCCTGGCCCAGGCCGTAAAACTGGAAGGTGGCCGGGAACAGGCCGAACTCATTGCGGCATTGACCGGGGCAGGGATTCCCGTATTGGCCCATCTCGGGCTACGTCCGCAGGCCATTCGGGCCTCGGGGGGTTACCGCGTGGAGCGGGACCGCGACCGGCTCCTGGCCGATGCCGAGGTCGTCCAGCAGGCCGGGGCCTTCGCCGTCATCTTGGAATGCATCCCTGCCGCTATCGCGGAAGAAATCACCGGCCGCGTGGACATCCCCACGATCGGAATCGGTGCGGGACCCGGTTGCGATGGCCAGATTCTCGTCTTTCACGACCTGCTTGGTTATACCACACAGCCCCGTCGTCCTAAGCACGCCAAGCTGTACGCCGATCTTGGGCAAATCATTCAAGATGCCCTGAGGCGTTACATCGAAGAAGTCCAGACGGGCCAATTCCCCGGTCCGGAGCACAGCTTTTCCTGATCTGGTCGGACGTGCTCAAGCGGCGGGTCGCTGCCGCCGTTGGTAAAGATAGGGGTTGTAGGCAGGATCGTTATACATCTTGAACTGCCGGTAAATCCGCATTTCGCACCGTCCGGCAAAGATGTCGGCCAGCAGTTCCGCCAAGGCGCGGCTAAGATCGGCGTGTTGCCGGTAGAGGATATCGAGCTTTTCTCGGGCCTTGGCACGATGGGCTTCATCGACATCGAGCCGCCGCGTCTGCTCTTCCATGTGGTAGATTCGCAGGGCCAAGATGGAAAGCCGGTCGATGGCGCTGCCCGGCGTCTCGGTGTTGAGTCGCGCCCGTGGCCGCAGGCTCACACCCCACGCGGCGAGGGCCTTCATGATGGCCTCATCGAGCCGTTCGATCCAGTCGTTTCTTTCCTGATTGAGTCGGTCAATCCGGCGTTTCACCGCCGCGATTTGGACATCGGTGGCCTGCGGGTCGCGGGCTTTGTCTTCTTCGTGCCAGAGAAGATAGTTGCGTTGATGCTGTTCGCACACGAGCGCGAGGAACCCCGTGTAGGGGTTATCAACGGGCTGATGATGCCAGCGCTCCACGGTCTCGCGGTGCAGTTCCGTGATGGCCCGCACGTCAATCATGGCTTCCTTCCTTGGACACCTCATACGTCCTGGGGACGGCTCACGAATGATCAAACCCTGATTCGTCTCGGCAGGATGGTGCATGAGACAACCTCCATGCTAGGGACACCCCAAAGGCAGGAATTTCCGTCAAAACGTTCCCCGCCTTGGGGCTTTGGGCCGAGGAATTCCCTGCCGCTTTGGCGGGGGCGACTCCCGATCACGTTTAACGTACGCAAACCTCCCATTCGGGGCAAGAGCAAATTGGGAGGGAGACTGTCACAGTTCCCCCACATTCCTGCGGTTTGAGCCGGTTACCCCACGCCGTGGCCCTACATAACGAACGGTGATTCAATATCGAAAATGGAGGGACGCGCGCCGTCGCGTCCGCCGAAGTGCCGGTTGATGATCCACGGTGATTCCCGGCCACGACGGCGCGTGGCCCTCCAAATGATTGAATTCGTGCACAACCGGTAGGGGCGACCCTGGTGGTCGCCCGTTTTCTTTGCCCATGCCGTTCGATCAACGGTATGGTTGCCCGATTTGAATTCACGCACGGGCAGGCAGGAGGCCTGCCCGTACCGGTTTCGCACGGCCACGACGGCGCGTGGCCCTCCAATTGTTCTTGATTGCGAAACATCGCGTGGCGTGCCATCAGTTATCTTGAGCCACCAGCGTAAGCTGGTGGTGCTTCGTGATGGACCATGAAACAATCCACCCGCAGTTCACGCTGGGGGCTCCGCGCGGGGCCCTCCAGAATGGACGGTGGTCCAAGATCAAAAATCGAGGGACGCGCGCCGTCGCGTTCGCCGACGTGACCGCGGATATCATCGCGGGAAAAACTCTCAGCCCACTGCTCGGGCGAGCTTTACCGGACGCCGGAAAGCGGCACGGCCGATGTCCGAGCGGAGACCATGCCCTCTGAGACCGCCGTCCTCCCCACCGGTGCGGGCTGAGAAGCCAATGCATCTGCGGCAGTTGGCGAAGGCTGGCTTGGGGATGTG
>FWWL01004461.1_pt1 | contig 18312 bp, 15 predicted proteins | sample 2228331 | NCBI WGS metagenome assembly FWWL01 (sample SAMEA103939775, study PRJEB20133) | metagenome
CTTTGCAAAAAAAAATCAGATTATGGAAAACGAACATCTAGGTTTTGATACTTTGTTAATTCACGGAGGCGATATTCACGATGAATGGGGAAGTGCTGTAGTTCCTATTTATCAAACCTCAACATTTGCTTTTAAAAATGCTCAACACGGTGCCGATTGTTTTGCCGGTAAAGAGAAAGGTTATATATACACACGCATAGGCAATCCAACCATTGAAGCTCTTGAGCGAAAGTTAGCCCTGCTTGAAAAAGGTTTTGGTGGAATAGCATTGTCTTCGGGAATGGCAGCCGTAACAACTGTTTACATGACGTTTTTAGATAAAGACAGCCATATTCTGAGCACCAGTGCTGTATATGGTCCTAGTCGGGGAGTGCTGGAAAGTCATTTCAAAAAATTTGGAGTAGAGGCTACTTTTGTTGATACTTCAAATCTTGAAAATATTGAAAAAAATATTCGTCCAAATACCAAAATCTTATATCTTGAAACTCCGGCAAATCCAACCGTTCAAATAACCGATATAGCCAGAGCATCAGAAATAGCTCACAAACATGGTATTGTGGTAGTAGTGGATAATACTTTTTGTAGTCCTTATTTACAGAATCCACTCGAGCTTGGTGCAGATGTGGTGCTTCATTCGCTTACCAAATACATTAATGGACATGCCGATGTGGTTGGTGGTGCACTTATCGCAAAGACAGAAGACTTGTATCAGAAGTTACGCAAAACAATGATATACATGGGTGGTAATATGGACCCGCATCAGGCTTATCTGGTTATCAGAGGAGTTAAAACACTTTCGCTTAGAATGGAAAAAGCACAGGAAAATGCTATGATTATTGCACAATATTTGGAAAATCATCCTAAGGTAGAAAAAGTACTTTATCCCGGATTGCCATCGCATCCACAATATGAATTGGCTCAAAAGCAGATGCGTGGTCCTGGTTCGATGATAAGTTTTGAGCTAAAAGGTGGATATGACGCAGGTGTTACGTTAATGAATAATGTTAAAGTAGCGTTATTAGCTGTTTCGTTGGGTGGTGTAGAGACACTTATTCAGCACCCGGCCTCTATGACTCATGCTTCTATGAGTTCCGAAGGCAGAAAAGCTGCCCACATTACCGATGGATTAATACGTTATTCTGTCGGTATTGAAAATGTAGATGACTTAATAGCCGATTTAGAACAAGCGCTGGCAAAAATTTAAGACTATGGCAAACTCGTTGATTGAAGAATTACGCTGGAGAAACATGATTCACGACCTTACTCCGGGTCTTGAAGAGCAATTATCGAAGGAAATGACCACAGCTTATGTTGGTATAGACCCAACTGCCGATTCGTTGCACATAGGACATCTGGTATCTATTATGTTACTGAAACATTTACAAAAAGCTGGTCATAAGCCTATTGCATTAATTGGTGGAGCTACTGGCATGATTGGTGACCCAAGTGGTAAATCTGAAGAAAGAAAATTGCTGGATGAAGAAACCTTGAGGCACAACGAAAAGGCTTTATATCAGCAGTTAAAAAAATTTTTGGATTTTGATCCGAAGCTACCCAATTGTGCCGAAATCGTTAACAATTACGACTGGACTAAAGATTTTAATTTAATTAGTTTTTTAAGAGAAATAGGTAAGCATATTACAGTAAATTACATGCTCACAAAAGATTCGGTGAAAAAACGAATGGAGAGTGGTATTTCGTTCACTGAGTTTACTTATCAGCTCTTGCAAGGATATGATTTTCTGTATCTGTACGAACACAAAAATTGCAAGCTTCAAATGGGTGGCAGCGATCAGTGGGGCAATATAACTACGGGAACAGAGTTGATTCGTCGTAAGTTGGGTGGCGAGGCCTATGCACTTACCTGCCCTTTGATTACAAAAGCCGATGGTGGAAAATTCGGAAAGACAGAAAAGGGTAATGTTTGGTTAGACAAAAAATACACTTCGCCCTATCAGTTTTATCAGTTCTGGATTAATACTTCGGACGAAGATGCCGAAAAATACATCAAAATTTTTACTATGCTTCCCAAGGAGGAAATAGAACAACTGATCGCTCAACATCGTAGTGAACCGCATTTGCGTTTGTTGCAACAACGGCTGGCAAAGGAAGTAACCATAATGGTTCATGGCGAAGAAGAATATCAGTTGGCAGTAGAAGCTTCGCAAGTACTGTTTGGAAAAGGAACCAAAGAAACACTCGAAAAAATGAGCGAAAGTACTTTTCTCGAAGTGTTCGATGGAGTTCCACAGTATTCCGTAAGCAAAGATATATTGCAGCAAAGTATTTCGCTTTTAGACTTATTGGCAGTACAAACCAATATTCTTCCCAGTAAAAGCGAAGCCCGAAAGCTCATCGCAGCAGGAGGTGTGAGTATCAATAAGGAAAAAATCAATAGCGAAATCACTGTTGATACGTCTTTTCTAATCAGCAACAAGTATATCCTTGTTCAAAAGGGGAAGAAGAACTATTATTTGATAATTGTGGATTAGATTTACAATAAAGCTACAACCAGTGCAACAATTAGCAGCGTACCTAAAAGTGTTCCACCTAACACAGCACCAGGTTTTGGTTGATTATTAGGTAACTGTGGTTTAACAACTTCTGCTTTTTGAAGTACGCCTACTTCAAATAGCGGAACTTCTTCAGGTTTAACTGTTCTGAAATTTTTATAATTTGCCGGATATGCTGTAACGGTTGCGGTAACGCGTCCACCAGCATTTTCAATTTTAAATCTGGGTTCTACAAGCACATCTGCATTTGATTTGTTAACGGCATCTTCAATTGCTTTTTGCTTTACAATTTCTTCTTCTTCAACGCCAGAAGCTGTACCGACAACTTTTGTGTCTTTTACTTCCAAATCAACAATTACTGGTGTTTGAACACATACTGCACCGTAAATGTCCATTACTTTGTTTGTTGTAGTTTTGATTGTTGTACAGCTTGTAAAGATTGTCATTAGAATACTAAAAAAAATAATTTTTGTTCTCATAATAGTTGGATATAATTATAACGCAAAGGTAATAATAAATTAAAAACAAAAAATTTTTAAAAAATTTCTCTTTGCCCTGTTTCAAAGTCTTTGAAACGTTGAGCCAATACTGCCATCCATCTGCTTATTCTGTCAATAGATTCGGTGGTTTCTTTGGTTATTTCAGCTTTTTTCATTCTTAGAAGCAATATTGAATAAAGTGCAGTTAATGCGGGTTCTATCAATTCATCACTTCCAAAGCCAGATTTTTCCCTAAAAATTTCAATATCTTCTTTGCAATTCATAAACAATTGCTGGTACTCTTGTTCTTCGTGAGCTTGCATGAGTTGATAATGAAAACTTTCCAGTTCTGATATTTTGTGTTTTAAAAATTGTAGATGACCTTTTTCCAGTATATTTTCTTCTTTCATCATTTTGCAAAAAGTTGCATACCACTCTTTTATTTCCTGGAGTTGTTGTTTGTCAACTGCAAAATGCTTGATGTGTGCTTCGTATAGTTTGTTTATATCAGCATGATGAGCTCTGATTAGATCTTCCAATTGAAACATATAAATTAAATATTCGGCGATGTTCTGTTTGCGAAGTTCTCTGGCTATAATCATATTCAGATGTTTTAAACAATCAATTGCTGATAATTTTTAGCAAAGTAACTCAAAAACCAATAAATATTTATTACTTTGTGAAAAATTTTTGATTTGAATCTTATGGACAAAATAATGCTAAAAGCATTGAAAATCAACATAATGATTTTGTTGAGCTTTTTGCTTCTTCAGCAATGTTGGGCTCAATCGTACATAAATTTATCTAGTCAGAACGTTAAAGAACTATACAATCGCCCAATAGACCCCGAAGATTTCAGACCAGAAATTTTAAACAAGCTCGTTTTGCTTTATGTGAATACTTATCGTGAAAAAGAAAAGCTTGATACATTTACAATCGAAACTATTTTGGTAAATGCTGCCGAAGATCAGGCAAGATTTATGGCAGAAATACAAAATGCTACACTTGATGGCGAAGGTAAAAAGAAAACAACCAAATCACGAATTATATATTACGGTGGTAGTGGCTTTGGTGCCGAGTTGGTTGCAAAAATGCCTATATCAAAAGGCATGGAGCTCTATACTTATGGCAAAGTAGCTGAAGATATTGGATTTAAATGGTTGAATGACAAAAAGGGGATGGAGTTGTTTCAGAGTACTCGCTATGTTCTTGCCGGAGTAGGATCTGCACTTGATGCAGATAAAAAGAAAGTGTATGTGTCTATTGTGCTTAGCAATTTCACACTTTTCAATCAGGGCGCTTCTTTACGAAATCAATTACCAGTACCTTTTACCACAAAAAAGTATGGCTTAAAACCGTTCGATCCTAAAGTTTGTAAACGTTGTGAAAAATATCGCAATATTGAAAACCTTCATAAGGGTCTCTACCTTAAAGATGGCTACGTTTATTTTAAATACGATCAATACAAACAACTTAAAAAGTTGCTGAAAGAACCAACAGACGGATTGGCACTCGATTTTATTCAACGCGAACAGTATGCATGCGGAAGTACTAATATTGTTGACTTCAGGCTGGTCAATAAGGGAATTATGACAAAACGCCTGAAACCTTCCAAAATGGAAAAGAAAAATTTAATCATTGATGAAAAAGAACGCAAGCGCAAAATAGATGTTCTGTTGGCAAAGATTCCTGAAAATATCGGCGATAATTTTGAGATTAACTTATTGGTTATTATTGATAAACATGTTTGCAAAGTAATCACTCCGTTTTTTGATGATGAAGCAGCTATTGAATTTACCAAAGAAATAGAATTACTTGCAGATACTATACTGATAGGTGTGCCAGAATATACACCCCTGGTTGAAAAAGCCAGCCTTGAATTTATTGTGCCCTTTGAGCGAAATAAATATGAATATAAACCCGAAGATATTGAACCCTTGATAAATAAACTAAACGAACCCGATTTTGTAATTAATCGTCTTACCATCGAAGCTTATTCATCAGTTGAAGGAACAGAAGAATCCAATCGTATGCTTCAGCAAAAACGAGCAGAAAGTATAGTAAATGCCTTAAAGCAACGACAAAATGTGAAATTTTTTACCAACATAAAAACCGATTACAACATAGAAGATTTTAAACGCGATGTAAAAGGAACAGAATGGGAAAAGCTTGCAAACATGAGCATCAAAGAAATACAAGATTATATCAGCCAAAATAATCTTCAAAAAAGGATGGAGCCCATGTTGCAAAAGCACCGTTATGCTCGGATTAAAATGGATATAACCTATAAGCTAGACCCAGAAAACGAAGAAAAATATGTAGTTAATCGCTTTAATAAATGTATTAAAGAAAACAATCTGACTCAAGCTCTGGCAATACAAAAGTATATCTTCAAAAAAGTAGTGTCCAAAAAGTTTTCAAAAGAGGCTGTCTTTGGTCAACAGATACCAGAAAAGCCCGAATTTGCAGGCTTGTTACTCAATAAATTATGGTTATCGGGTTTGCTGATGAATAAACTCTGGTTAGAGAAATACGTTAATAAGGACGAACTTGGTGAAGATTATTGCAATCGTATCGCCCGTTTGCACGAATTAGCTCCCGATAATTTTTACATTCGTTACAACCACTATTATTGTAAAATCTTATTCGACGAATTTAAAACAGAAAAGCAATTCAACGATTTGCAACGCGATATAAGCAGTATGTATGCTACAGGCCTGAAACGCAGGACAGTAGATTTGTTAAATCTAGAATTTCAGTTCAAAAAGATACAATTGCTAGATACGCTCGACATTCCTTCTCCTATTTTAATAGCAGCACTAGATACAATTAAAAGCATTTCAAAGCTCACAGAAACAAATTGGCAAAATTCCTTGAAATTAGCTTATATTTTTATGGGACAGAAAGATTATGAGTTTGCAGCCAAGCTGGTTGAACCATACATTAATAAAGACAATGTGTTTGATGAGCTTATCTTTAGTTACCTGAGTATTTGTAGCCATTTGCCACATAAGTATTCGTCACCTCGTTTTACACTTGCCGTTCAAAAAGCTGTTGAACTCGATCCTAACCGCTTTTGTTTGCTCTATAAGAAGAAAAAACTTTCTGTACAGTCGCTTGAAAATCCTGCAGTAAAAGAAATTTATTGCAAAACCTGTAAACAATAATGGCGAGAGTTATCTTATTTTTTTTGTTGATTCCTTGTTGTTTATGGTCGCAGGAAAAATTTTCTGTTGACCCTTACTTTAATTGTGAATTAACGCAAACAGAACGTGATTCACTTAACAGGTTAATTAAAAAATATACCGAGATCATTAGTCTAGATTCTTTAAATAAAGAGTCTTTTTTTAATAGGGGAATAGTATGGATGGCATTAGGTATGCACCATAAGGCATATAAAGACTTTTCTGATGTGATAAAATTGGATACTTCTAATGCAGTGGCGCATTACAACAGAGCTCTTAGTCGCTCAAAATACGGATTTAACTTCGATTCGTGCAAAGACTTGTTTCAAGCATTTAACTTAGGGCTATTGGAAGCTAAAGAACTTTATCAGAAAAAATGTGGGCTTTATACGAAGCAAATTGAAAATCATCAGCGAAATGGAAAATAACTTTTACTTTGCCATATTGTTAACTTTATTTGCCGGCTTGTCAACAGGTATTGGAGGAAGCGTTGTTCTTTTTTCTAAGAAAATAAACGAAAAACTTTTGTCATCATCTCTTGGCTTTTCAGCAGGAGTTATGCTGTACGTTTCGTTTATGGAACTTATGCCTCAAAGTATTGAAAATATAAATGTTTTATATTCCGATAAAATGTCATATATATATAGCGTAGTGGCTTTTTTTGCAGGAATACTTTTTATAGGAATTATAGACCGTTTTGTGCCCGAAGCTGACAATCCGCACGAATTTTCGCAAATAAGTAAAAGCTCTGGAAATCTGGGTCATTTTAAAAGGGTGGGTTTATTATCAGCCCTTGCTATCGGAATACACAATTTCCCTGAAGGATTGGCAACCTTTGTTAGTGCATACAACGACGTATCACTGGGTATAAGTGTAACCATTGCTATTGCTATTCATAACATTCCCGAAGGGATTTCTGTTGCTGTGCCTATAAGTTTTGCAACAAATAATAAAAGAAAAGCCTTTCTAATCTCGCTTTCGTCAGGTTTGGCTGAACCAATCGGAGCATTATTGGGTTATTTAATATTGCTTCCATTTCTTAATACGTTTTTTATGGGCATTCTTTTTGCAATTGTGTCGGGAATAATGGTGTACATATCACTCGATGAATTACTTCCCAGTGCCGAAAAATTTGGACATCACCACCTCTCTATTTATGGTTTAATTGCAGGAATGGCAACAATGGCTTTTAGCCTGATTTTACTAAAATAATAAAGACGAATATATATTTTTGCTGTTTAAACAAAAAGTGCAATCTTTGCATTAGCAATTAAAAAAAAAATCCATGTTTAATGATAAAACTATTTTAGTTACAGGCGGCACAGGTTCATTTGGCAAACATTTTATTAAAACTGTTTTACAACGTTATAGCCCTAAGAAAATTATTGTCTTTAGTCGCGATGAACTTAAACAGTTCGAAATGCAAAACACTGAACCCTTTTTATCTGCCTTTAAGAACAACAGGATGCGTTTTTTTATTGGCGACATTCGCGATGTTGAGCGACTAAAACGAGCTATGGAAGGGGTGGATATAGTGGTTCATGCAGCCGCATTAAAACAAGTACCTGCAACAGAATACAATCCTTTTGAAGCAGTAAAAACAAATATCATAGGTGGACAAAATGTCATTGAAGCAGCTTTGTCTAACCACGTTGAGAAAGTTATTGCACTTAGTACAGACAAGGCAGCTGCACCCATTAATTTATATGGAGCAACTAAGTTGGCTTCCGATAAACTTTTTGTTGCTGCAAATAACTTTAAAGGACAGAGAAATATAAAATTTTCAGTTGTTCGTTATGGGAATGTTATGGGAAGCAGAGGGTCGGTTATTCCTTTTTTTCTTCAATTCAAGAAAAATGGCTATTTGCCCATTACAGATAAACGAATGACCAGATTCAACATAACCCTTCAACAGGGGGTTGATTTTGTTATTCAATGCCTTGAATGTATGTGGGGTGGCGAATTATTTGTTCCCAAAATTCCTTCGTATCGCATTACAGATGTCGCAGAAGCAATAGCACCCGGATTGCCTATTAAAGAAACAGGTATTCGACCCGGTGAAAAGCTTCACGAAGAAATGATTACCGTTTCTGATTCAATCAATACTGTTGAGTTCGATAATTACTATGTTATTTTGCCTTCTATTCCACTCTGGGATATTGAAAAATTCAAAAACGAAAGTAATGGCAAACCAGGAAAATTATGCGGATATGGTTTTTCGTACAACAGTGCTACAAACCAACATTTTCTTACCGTTGATGAATTAAGGCAGTTAATTATCGAAAATGTAGAAGGTGCAAGAGAGTTGATGTATGACTAACAAATTATATTCATACGGAAAACAATCTATTTCTCAAGAAGATATAGATGTAGTAGCAGAAGTTCTGAAAGGAGACTGGTTAACTCAGGGACCTTATGTGAAACAATTTGAACAGGAATTATCTGAAAAATTTTCTGCTTCTTATGCAACAGCAGTTTCAAACGGAACGGCGGCACTTCATCTTATTGCCTTAGCATTGGGATGGAAAAAGGGAGATGTGGTAATCACTACACCCATCACCTTTTTAGCAAGTGCTAACTGTATCGTTTATGCCGGAGCCACACCAGATTTTGTTGATATTGACGCCCAAACATATACCATAGATGTCGATAAGCTCGAAGAAAAAATATTATCATACATACAAAAGCAAATACAGATTAAAGCTGTTGTAGCTGTTGATTATGCCGGATTACCCTGTAATTGGAAAAAACTGCGACTATTGGCAGATACATATAACTTTCAATTAGTAAATGACAACTGCCATGCACTCGGTGCTGCTATTGATAACAGTATTTCGTACGCTTGTCAATATGCTGATGTGGTGGCTATGAGCTTCCACCCTGTAAAGCATATTACTACAGGCGAAGGCGGTGCAATATTAACCAATAATAAAGACCTTGACGAAAAAGTTAAGATATTACGTACACATGGAATGACAAAAGATGTTCAACATTTAACCAGAAACGACGGACCATGGTATTACGAAATGCACGAATTAGGTTACAATTATAGAATAACCGATTTTCAATGTGCTTTAGGGTCTTCCCAGCTTAGGAAATTAGACAAATTTATACAAAAAAGAACAGAAATTGCTAATTGGTATAATGAGCAGTTCTTTGATGACGAAAGATTCATTGTGCCGTATGTTCCTCAAAATTATACACATGCTTATCATCTTTATCCGCTTCAGATTAAATTTGAACAGCTTAGCATAAGCAAAAAAGATTTTTTCGAAAGGATGAAGGAAAACAACATTATACTTCAGGTACACTATATACCAGTACATACACAACCTTATTATAAAAAGAACTTTGGATTTAGCGAGTGGAATTTTCCTGTTGCAGAAAGGTTTTATTTAAACGAAGTTTCTATACCAATTTATCCATTGCTCGAAAAGGAGGATGTTGAATATATTGCAATGAAAATAAAGCAGATTGCTAAATAGTGCTACTCTATTTTGTAACGTTCAAAGGCATCAATAAACGATTGTGGGGTAGCATTGTATATAATAATTCCTTTGCTGCGGGCATAGCGTTCAATATCGTGGTATCCTTTAAAAGCGTGAACAAATTTGATGAGCACTTCGTGTAATTTTCGGGTTCCTTTTAATTTATTCATGGGTAGTGGTTTTGAGGTTGATTCATCGTAAAAATGTTTTTGATTAACCAGAACCTGGTTGTTGTCGTCAACAGAAATTTCTTTTAACCACGAGTGGTCTGCTCCAAGAATAAATATTTTCTGATAATGCAATCGAATCGAAAGCATTAAAGATGGAATTAATACATTGTGAGGGCGAGGCATACCTAATTGCATCTGATATGCCGAACGACAGAACCTGAAAAAGCCTTCTATGGGGGTGGGATTATAATAGACAATGTGCACGTGTTGATGATTTTTTAGTGGCAATTGCCAGGTTTGATACTTTCGGGCTGCAAAAGGAATAAATAAAATGAGCTTCCAGTTAGTTTTTTTTGCAATATTTTCAAATAATTCTTTGCTCAATTGAGGATAGGGTGGTTTTGCATGCTCAATCCAAAGTTCGGGAGCTGAAATGATATGATAAGCAGGCTTAAGTTCTTCGTAATAAGATGTGTTGGGGAAGAAATTGACGCACATCAAATCTTTGTTTTCTAAAAAAGAGCGATGGTTTGCAATAGATTGATTCAACGAAGGGCCATTGGTAAGAATGACAATTTCTTCTTTCTTTTCTTTTATTAAAGGCATGCGAAAGGGTTTAGACAGAAAAATAATTCTGACGATGGAAATGAGGGTTTTTCCAAAATTATCTGCTATATCACGCAAGTACTCGAGCATTTTTAAACAACTTTTCTAATACAGATTCCATGCTGATTTGCTTGTTAATATAAGTCACTAAATCGTTTATCATTACTTCATCCTGAATCATAGTATCTCTATGGCGAACCGTTACTATATTGTTTTTTATGGTATTCTGGTCAATTGTAACACACAATGGGGTTCCGATGGCGTCCTGTCTGCGATACCTGCGTCCAATGGTATCTTTTTCGTCATATTGACAGTAAAAATAGGGTTGTAACATGTGCAAGATTTCTCTGGCTTTTTCGGGCATGCCATCGCGTTTTACCAAAGGAAGAACAGCAACTTTAATGGGCGAGAGGATATAAGGTATTTTTAACACTATACGTTGGCTGTCATCTTCCAGCTTTTCTTCTCTGTATGCATAGGATAAAACAGCTAAAAACATACGATCTAAACCTATTGATGTTTCTATCACATAGGGAACATAGCTTTCGTTGGTGTCGGGGTCGAAGTATTGGAGTTTTTTTCCACTATATTGCTGGTGAGAAGTTAAATCGAAATCGGTTCTGGAATGAATTCCTTCGAGTTCTTTAAAGCCAAAAGGAAATTTAAACTCAATATCGGTAGCTGCATTGGCATAGTGTGCTAATTTTTCGTGGTCGTGATAGCGATAATAGTCATCTTCAATGCCAAGAGCTTTGTGCCAGCTTAAGCGAAATTCCTTCCAGTATTCGAACCATTGCATTTCTTCGCCAGGCTTGACAAAGAATTGCATTTCCATCTGTTCAAATTCGCGCATGCGGAAGATAAACTGTCGGGCAACTATTTCATTACGAAAGGCTTTTCCTGTTTGGGCAATGCCAAAAGGAATTTTCATTCGCCCTGTTTTATATACATTAAGAAAATTGACAAAAATTCCCTGAGCTGTTTCGGGTCTAAGGTAAATAATGTCGGCTTCGTTGCTTACAGAACCTATTTGGGTCGAAAACATCAGGTTGAATTGGCGAACATCGGTCCAGTTGCAGGTGCCTGAAACCGGGCACACGATTTTTTCTTCTTCAATGAGCGACTTTAACTCTGTAAGGTTGTTATCGTTTAGAGCCTTTTGATAACGCTGATGCAATTGTTCGTATTTGTTTTTATATTCAACTACGCGAGGGTTGGTTTCGATAAAAAGATTTTTGTCGAACTTCTCACCAAAACGTTTGGCAGCTTTTTCAACTTCTTTTTCTATTTTGTCAAGGATTTTTTGCAGATGTTCTTCAATCAGTTGGTCGGCACGATAACGTTTTTTTGAATCTTTATTATCGATGAGCGGATCATTGAAAGCATCTACATGTCCGGAAGCTTTCCATACAGTGGGGTGCATAAAAATAGCAGCATCAATGCCAACGATGTTCTCGTGCAATTGTACCATGCTTCGCCACCAGTAGTCGCGGATGTTGTTTTTTAGTAAAACACCTAATTGACCGTAATCGTAAACAGCTGCTAATCCATCGTAAATCTCGCTTGATGGAAAAATAAAACCGTATTCTTTTGAATGACTGATTAAGTTTTTGAATAATTCTTCCTGATTCATAATCTGTTTTATATTGCTGATGTAAATTGTTTTAAAAATCTGATGTCGTTTTCGGAGAATAAACGGATATCGTTTACCCTGAAAAGTAAATTGGTAATACGTTCAATTCCCAATCCGAAAGCGAATCCAGTATATTCTTTTGATGAGATATTGCAATTGTCAAGTACATTGGGGTCAACCATACCGCAACCTAAAATTTCGACCCATCCGGTATATTTGCAGAAAGGGCATCCTTTACCACCACATAAGTTACAGGAGATATCCATTTCGGCCGATGGTTCTGTAAATGGGAAGTACGATGGACGAAGTCTGATTTTTGTTTCTGGTCCGAACATTTCACGGGCAAAATATAGCAGCGTTTGTTTTAAATCGGCAAATGAAACTTTTTTGTCTATGTATAAGCCTTCTACCTGATGAAAAAAACAATGAGCACGTGCTGATATGGCTTCGTTGCGATAAACTCTGCCTGGCATAATTATGCGAATAGGGGGCTTTTGACTTTCCATCACTCTAATCTGAACCGAGGAGGTATGGGTTCTGAGCAAAATATCCGGGTTTTTGCGAATGAAAAAGGTGTCTTGCATATCTCTTGCCGGATGTTCATGAGGGAAGTTGAGTGCTGTAAAAACATGCCAATCGTCTTCAATTTCAGGACCTTCAGAAACAACAAAACCGATGCGTTCAAAAATAGAAATGATACGGTTGCGAACAATGCTTATCGGATGACGGCTACCTAACTGTACTGGTTCAGAAGGAGCTGTTAAATCAAATTGTTCGGATGAATGTTGGGTTGTTTCAAATAGTTTTTTATATTCTTCGTATTTTGAAGTAACTTCTTGTTTTAAGATGTTAAGAATCTGTCCGACTTCTTTTTTTTCTTCTTTCGACAAGGTTTTAAATTGGTCAAAAAGTTCATTGAGCTTCCCTTTTTTTGATAGAAATTCTGAACGGAAAGCTTCCAGTTCTTCACTATGCTGAATGGTTAATTGTCTTACTCTGTTTAAAAGTTCTTCTATTTGTTGTTTCATATCCATTATTCATTTTCAAGATAAATAAACATCCTTATGTCTTTAAGTGGTCTGTTGTTTTTGTCGGTAGGGACAGATGCAATACTATCCACCACGTTCATTCCTTCAATAACTTCGCCAAAAACGGTATATGCTCCGTCGAGATGTGGAGCACCGCCAATGGTAGTATAGATTTTTCGTTGTTCGGAGTTAAACGAGAATCGCCCTGCTTTTTCTAATTCCTTTTCTGCAATGGATTGTGTTTCTTTAATAAAATCATTAACGGCATTGGGATTTCCCGATTTAATCATTGAGTCGAGTTTAACTTTGAGCCAGCTATATTCTGGTGTGTTCATCAATTGTCCCAATAATTGATTTTTTTTATTCTGGTTAATTCTTTCTTCCATGATGTTGAGTTCTTCTTCAGTAAATACTTTGCCCTGTACAATATAAAATTGTGATCCGGAAGAAGCTCTGGTGGGATTAACATTGTCGCTCATGCGAGCAGCGGCTAATACGCCGCGTTTGTGAAAAAGATTTGGTACTATTTCGGCAGGAATAGTATAATTTGGACCACCATTTCCTAAAACCTGACCAGGTTGGGCATGTTTTGAATCAGGATCACCTCCTTGTATCATAAAAGTGTTTATTACACGATGAAATAATAGGCTGTCGTAATATTTTTCTTTTACGAGTTTCAGAAAATTGTCTCTGTGTAAGGGAGTTTCGTTATATAATCTGATTTTGATGATTCCGTACTCTGTTTTAATAACAACAATAGGATCTTTGGGAGCAAAAGAGCTTAAGAATATCCATAATACTCCTGACAGTAGTAAAATAGCTGGTAGATTTTTCATCTGTTTTAAATTTTTTATGTAGCACAAAATTACATGATAATTTTATGCTAAAAAAATCTATACCGAAACAAATAGTATGATTATTTTTTTCGAATGATACTTAGTCCATCTCTAATGGGTAGAATAACTTTTTCAACACGATTGTCGTGAGCTATAAGCTCATTGAATTTTCTGATGTTTGAAGTAAATTCATCATTTTGTAGCTCATCTACCACTTTGCCGTTCCAGAAAACATTATCGGCAATAATAAAACCGCCAGGTTTTACTTTGTCGAAAACCAAATGGTAATAATCTGCATATTCTCGCTTGTCGCCGTCAATATATACCAAATCGAATGATTCGTCAATTAGTGGAATAATTTCCCTGGCATCGCCAATTTTTAGGATAATAACATCTTTGTAATCAGAGCGGTTAAAATAAGATCGAATAAAATCTTCAAGCTCATCGTTGATTTCGATCGTATATAGTTTTCCGCCAGATGATAGTCCTTCTGCCAGACATAACGCAGAGTATCCTGTGTAAGTGCCTATTTCAAGAATTCGTTGGGGTTGTATCATTTTACTTATCATTGAAAGAAAACGCCCCTGTATATGACCTGAAAGCATACGTGGATGATATATTCTAATGTTTGTTTCTCTGGTTAATTCAGCTAGCAATGGGCTTTCAATATCGCTATGTTGTTCGGCATATTGTAGTAATACTTTATCGTTCATGTTAGGTGTATATTAAGGTAGTTAGTTTTTCTTCATCGAATAAATCATTAGCAACGCGTTGAATATCTTCGGCGGTTATTTCGTTTAGTTCGGCTAATATTTGTTCAAGGCTGTCAACTTTTTTATATACCAGCATGCTTTTTGCCATTCCGAGTGCAAAATTTTCCTGATTGTCGAACGAGGCAGCCAATTGTCCGTAAAATTGCTGTCGGGCTTTTATTAGTTGATGTTTTGTTAGAGGTGTTTCTTTAATTTTTTTCAATTCTGTTTTTACCAGTCGCAAAGATTTTGAAAGATTTTCTTTGTCTGTGCCAAAATATATATAAATAACGCCAGTATCTGAATACGTAGTGTAGGCAGATTCTATAAAATAAACCAGTCCGTTTCTTTCACGCAGCGACATGTTCAACCGACTGGTAGAGCCTGTTCCTATAATGTTGTTTAAAAGGTGTAGAATCAATCTGTCTTTATGTTTGAATGAATAAGCACGATTTCCTATGATGCAATGTGCTTGAAATGTGTTTTTCTGAATAATTTTTTCTTTTGGAGTATATTTGTTTATGCTTTTGCGTTTCCATGTACGTTGATTGGCGGGCAGAGGTTCAAAATATTTTTGAAACATACGCAATCCTTTATCCCAACTTATATTTCCAGCAGTGCAAACAATCATTTGATTGGTATTATAGGTACGAGAACAAAATTCTTTTATTTTATTGCCGGTAAAGGTATTGAGGCTTTCTTTTGTGCCTAGAATGTTTCTTCCTAAAGAATGTCCATCGAACAACAGTTCTTCAAAATCATCATAAATAAGTTCGGTGGGATTATCGTAATATGAATTAATTTCGTCAATAATAACATTTTTTTCTAGTTCTATCTGGTTTTCAGGAAAGGTAGATTGAAAAACAATATCACTTATTAAATCAAATGAGCGTTCGAAATATTTAGGCACAAAAGACGAAATGATGCAGGTATCTTCTTTGGTAGTAAATGCATCTAAATCGCCCCCTACGCTTTCTATGTAATTAAGAATCCTGTATGAGCTTCTTTTTTTTGTTCCTTTAAAAAGTAGATGTTCAATAAAATGTGCTAAACCATGTTCGTGTTTAAGTTCATCTCTGGTGCCTGTGTTAATAAACACAATTAAATGTGCTATAACTCTGTCGGAAGGCAGGTGAATGTAACGAATTCCGTTTGATGCGGTATAATTAAAATAATTGGTAGTCATAGTGCAAAGGTAAGGCAGATTTTAGAATAATAAAAAAGGCTGCCTTTTTCAGACAGCCTTTTTTATATCAGTTGAATGTTGATTATTCAACAATCATCTTCTTGGTTACAGAAGAGTTGTTAGCTGTTACAGTGTAGAAATATACACCGCTTGTTAAGTTGCTAACATTCAAATTAACAACATTTTTACCAGCGCTTAAGTTCTTATTGATGCTCATTACGGTTTGACCCATTAAGTTGGTAACAGTAATGTTAACATTGGAAGCATCGGGCAAAGTAATGGCAATTTGAGTGTTTTCTTTAGCAGGGTTTGGCATGTTTTGAGCAACTTTCATGTCAGTGTTGTATTTGTTAATGTTTGCACTCGTAATGCATTGACCTGTAATTGTTGAAGGAGCAATGTCTTCTGTGAAATCGTTTTTAGAAATGCGTAAGTCTTGAACATACCAATGTTTCTGAGGCATAATGGGTTGACCATTATCATATACATCAATGTATGAGAGAGGAATAATGTAGTCGTTACCATCGTCAATTACAAAATGTGGAGTATTTACATAAAAGTACATACCACCTTCGCCAGCAGTAAAGTTAATGATAGGAGTTGCTTTCATGGTTTCGTAATTGAAAGCACGACACTTAATGTCGGGCATTGTATTGATAGTATCAAATTGAGGATCAGTATCAGTCCATACAGCAAAAATAACTTTTTTGTCAGGACTTGCAGAAATGTTTAAATAATGTTCCCATCCTATACATCCATCACTATCACAGAAAGGTGATGCATCATCGGGAACAACTCCGGTTAATATAGTATCAACAAATTGAACATCCCATGTGTAAGTATAGTTTACAGGGTCCCAACCAGTTGTATAAACATCAAATAAATATTTAGGATGATTTGCATAAGAATAACCCAGCGAATCGGGATGATTTGAGTACATTCCTTCAATTACTGCAAGGAAATGTAAACGACCTTGATAATCAATTACACCAGGGGAATAATTTTCATCAACGGAAGAACCACCCTGGAAGAAAATACGGTATTCCCATAATTCAGGATTGTTGGGATGTTCAATTAAGGATTGACGAACTGGCCAGATGTAATCGGTTATGTTGCTTAATGTATGCCAGCATCCGCTTGCATTAGCTTTAATCCAATTCTGACCACCATCCAAGGTGCTCCAAACTAATGGTGTGCTGGTTTCGTTGTAGGGGTCGAATTCTTGTTCTGCACCAAAACACCACATATAGCCACTCTGTCCGTCGGTATCTAAGTAGTTGTTCCAGTTGAACCACCATTCGATAGTAGCATTAGAAAATTGACGCATTTTCCAGTTTCTGGTAAAGTTTTGAACATTATTAATATCAAAGCCGTTGGTGTTAGGATTAAAAGTCATTATTCTTAAATATGCAGTGTCGTACCATGTATCAGAACTATTAACATGCAAACTTCCGGTCCAGAATGTTCCATTGCCACCACTTAAGTTGATGCGTTCTAATTGGTCAGCAAAAAGAGGAGTAGGGTGATTAATAACCTCGTTGCTTCCATTAATTTGTTTGGAGTCGAAAAACATAAAATTCCAGCCTGCACCATCAGTGATAGGTCCGTTAACAAATAAATATGCGTCAGATGGATTTGTATTACCTGCCGGGTTGTGTACAATTACGTTAGGATAACGATAATAGTGGTTTCCGTTTTGAACAGGGAATACAACAGAGTCTGTCCATGTTAACCCTTTGTCGTAGCTGATTATACAACGTAAATCACCACTTGCACCACCCCATGGACCGCCTGCACGATGAACGTGGGTTAAAATGTTGAGTTCTGGATTGTACTCAAGTTGATAGTTTGGATCGTAAAGTGCTGTGTAAACATTTCCACTGGTACCTATTTGAACTGCGGTAACAGATTTGTTGTGTGCTTGAGTAGGTTTGTTCAAAGGTAGATAGGGAATATTTAATCCCTGGTCAATTTTAGCAACCGGACTTTTAAATTTCAGGTTGCTCATTTTTTTTGCTGCATACTGTTGTGCATTTAGGCTTACCACAACAAATGCTGCCATTGCAAATAGTAACACTTTTTTCATAGTACATAAATTTAGTTAGACATTAATTTGAAGCAAAGTTATACACATTTTTTAAATTTACAAAACATTGACGAAAAAAATCTTTATCAGGTTGCATAAGAAGCAGACAAAATCATCAAAAATAAGAAATAGATGTACATGATTTTTTTCATTTCATAAGCAACGAAGTAATCAAAGCTTTTGTAAAAAAAATGTTAAGAATCTGTACACCTTAATTAAATAATATATATATATATTTTTGTGCTATAAAACAATGTTTTTAAGCACTTGACTTTGACACTTTTGACTTGTAACTGTCTGTAATACAATGTGTAGTAAAATTGAGCGGGCACTACCGGTTTTATGTAAAA
>FWWL01005929.1_pt1 | contig 18310 bp, 7 predicted proteins | sample 2228331 | NCBI WGS metagenome assembly FWWL01 (sample SAMEA103939775, study PRJEB20133) | metagenome
CGGGCAGGCACCTCGTTCCACCGATAGACCGCATGCCCCAGCACGAGGACCGCGGCCACGAGCGGGGCCGCGACATACGGCCACCAGCGCGCGCGAGCCCGGGCCGGCAGGGTCGCGGGCTCCACCCCCGCGGCGGCGTCCTGGACGGGCGCGGGCGCGTCCGGGATCGGACGGGTGGGTCCCTCCACGTCCAAGGGGACCGGGCTCGGCGGCGTGGCCGGGCGGTCCTCGGACGAACCGGCCCGCCCCCAGTCGAGACCTACCGCGGTCGTGGTCCGTCCGGACAGGGCCGCGCGGAGCGCCTGGAGCATCTCGCCCGCGTCCTGGAAGCGGTCCTCCTGGCGGGGTTGCAGGCCGCGCGCCAGGAAATCGCGCAGAGGCCCCGGCAGGGCCCGGCCTGCGGGCAGGTCCAGGGGCCAGTGTTCCTTGGCGACCTTGCGGATCATGACCTCGAGCGGGGTCCCTCCCTCGAAGGGCCTCACCCCGGCGAAGATCTCGAAGAGCATCACCGCGACCGCGTACAGGTCCGTGCGCGCGTCCACCCGGGGTCCGCCGGGCCGCGAGACCTGCTCGGGGGCCATGTAGTACGGAGTGCCGAGGATCTGCCCGGTGCTCGACACGTCCCCATCGAAGCCGGAGACCTCCTGGACCGCCTTGGCGAGCCCGAAGTCCAGGACCTTGACGAAGTGCGGGTTGCCGTGCACCCGGCACAGCATGATGTTGTCGGGCTTCATGTCGCGGTGCACGATGCCCAGGTCGTGCGCCGCGGCCAGGGCGTTCAGGACCTGCTCGAAGATGTTGAGGACGACCTCGGCCGGGATGCGGCCGCCCGACTCATGACGCAGGTCCCCGAGCACCCGCCGCAGGGTCCGGCCGTGCTTGACGTACTCGAGGGCCATGTACGGGACCTCGAACTCGAGCCGCGCGATGCCGTAGTCATACAGGCGCACGATGTTCGGGTGGTCCAGGACCGAGATGGCGCGCGCCTCGCGCTCGAAGCGCGCCCGGGTGGTCCCGGTCAGTTCGAGGCCGGACACGACCTTGACCGCAACCTCGCGGTGGAGGGGTTGCTGGAAAGCGAGATAGACCGCGCCCATGCCCCCCTCGCCCAGTTTGCCCGCGAGGAGATAGCGGTCCAGCCTGCGGCCCAGCAGGGGGTCGAGGGTGCGACCCTTCTTGTGGGCGAAGTCTCGCGCGGCCTGGTGCCACGCGCGCGGGATGAAGTGGTAGCCCCGGGGACGGCAGTCCTCGCCCGGGCAGACGCCCCCGACCGGGCCAAAACGCCGCTCGCAGTGGGGGCAGATGCCTGGGCTCGAGTCGGGCATGGGAGCGTCCCAATAGCAACACGATTGTAGAGGGGGGAAGGGGGCGAGGTCAACCCAAGGGGGGTTATAGTCCAAAGCCGGGGTTGGAGGGCGGGGGAGATTGTCGGCGACAAGGGCGGTCTTGGGGTACTCACGAGCGTGTCGGGCTTTGGTAACCAGCCAAACCGGATGATGGGGGAGCGGGCGTCGTGTGCCCCCCGGGGTCCCAGAACCCGCAGGGATGGGAATCAAAGGCGCGCTTGTGGTGGATAACCTATGGATGGTGCTTGGAAACGTCCACATGCCCGCGCAAAGGAAGAACCGGGCGGCGTCACGGCGCGGCTACATCTCCGCTTCTGGGATCCTTGACGAGGTCTGGACTCCGAGCGGCGGCGGAGAGATAATCTAGTGTGACCCTCGGAGGTTGGGGCGCGACGATGCGGCGCAGTCGGATGTGGTGGCTCGTGCTGGTGCTTGGGTGTTCGTCGGGCGGCGGGGGGATGCCCGAGGATGGAGGTGAGGCGGATCCCCCCTGGGACATCGGGGAGGTGCCCGTCGAGACGGAAGACCCTGGGCTTGGGCCCGATTTGGCCGGGACGGATTTCCCGGTGTGCCTTCCGGGCAGTGAGAAAGGGTGCACCCAGGATGGCCTCGGTCGCGTCGTATGCAACGCCTCCGGGACCGGGTGGGAGGCCGTCCCCTGCGGGGAGGACAGCGCGTGCCTGGACGATGCAGTCGGGTGCACGGCCTGCAAGCCGGGGAACAAGCGCTGCCGCGACGACGACATCGTGGAGCGCTGCGATGAGACAGGCGCCGGCTATCAGGCCTACCAGGACTGTCGCGGGGCCGAGACCGGCCAGGTCTGCATGATGGGCTCCTGCGTGAAACTGTGCGACCTGAGCCAGAAGATTCATTCGTACATCGGCTGCGAGTACTGGGGCGTGGACCTCGACAACGCCATGGTCCCGGGCGGGGACCAGGGCTACTATGACGCCGCAGCGGCGCAGTACGCCATCGTCGTGTCGAACACGAGCCCCAAGTACCCGGCAAGGGTAAACATCTACACCGTAGAGGGAGAGGTCACGCACGACTCCAAGGGCGAGCCCTTCCCGACCGAGCCCATCCCACCCATGGGGCTGCGCATCTTTAATCTGCCGAGGCGCGATGTGAACGGGACCACGCTGGCCCCGCTCGCGTACCGGGTGGTCTCGTCCATCCCCATCACGGCGTATCAGTTCAATCCCCTCGAAAACGTCAACGTCTTCTCCAATGACGCCTCGATCCTCTTGCCGTCACATGTGCTTGGGAAATACTACATCGTGATGACGCGGGAGCAGACCTTCCAGGAACTGAAAGGGTTCTTGACCGTCATCGCGGTCTATCCGGGAGAGACCCAGGTGGCCGTGACCGTCACGGCACCCACCCTGGCGGGCGGGGACATCCCGGCCCTTCAGCCAGGTCAGACCGTGGCGCGCATCCTCAAACAATACGACGTCCTGAACATCGAGACCGACGCCTACGGCGCGGACCTGACGGGGTCCATCGTGGTGGCGAACCACCCCGTTGCGGTCTTTGGCGGGAGCGAGGCGTCCAACGCCCCGAACACGAACCACTGCTGCCCGGAGGGGGACTGTGGAGAGCCGTGGGAGCAGGTCTGGCTCACGTGCAAGGAGCCGGATGCGGGCTGCGTGTGCGCCTGGCCGAAGAACCCACCCAAGGACTCAGGGCTCTTGCCGCAGGATGTCCCATGTAAGCACAACTATGACTGCATCAAGTACAATACTTGCTGCGCAGACCATCTTGAAATGCAAATGTTTCCGGTGACGACCTGGGGAAAGGAGTACGTGGCCACGAGGTCGTACCCGCGCAAAGGGGAGGCCGACGTCTGGCGCATCCTGGCCGCTGAGGACTCGACCACCCTCACGACCTACCCCTCCCAGTTCAACATCCCCGTCCTGAACCGAGGGGAATACGTGGATTTCGAGACGACGCAGGACTTCGAGATTCACGCGAAGAAGCCGATCCTGGTTGGTCAGTTCCTCGCGGCCCAGGACGCGCCGTACCCCAATGTGGGCGGGGTCAAGCAGCCAGACGACGCGGGGACCGGGGACCCGACCTTCCTCTTGGCCGTTCCGGTCGAGCAGTTCCGCACCGAGTACGTGTTTCTGGCACCGGACAAGTACATGTTCGACTGCGTGAACGTCATCGCCCCGGTGGGGGCGAGGGTCTTCCTGGACGGGGAGGAGGTGGGCCTTCTAGACCTGACGCCTCGCCCCATCAGGGAAATTATGGCGGACATGAAGGAGAGGGGTATCGAGCAGCCAAAGGACCTCGAGGCCCTGTACGGCGTGCGCTTTGGCTACCACGACGTCGTGGGCTCCGGAAAGTGGGAGGTCTATCGCTTGCTCGTCTCGGACGGGGTCCACACGGCCACGTCGGACGAGCCGTTTGGGATCATCTCGTACGGCTACGATCAGTACGTATCGTACGGGTATCCGGCGGGGATGAACCTCGAGGACCTAAAACTGGTGGTGGAACCAAAATGACGGGGCGAGCCATGGGCGGGGGTCGCTTCAGCGTCCTTACATTATTGGGCCTTCTTGCCTGTGGGCGGGGGCCGGGCACGGATGTGGGCACAACGGGGAGTGACCTGGCGACGGACGTGGGCATCCATTCCGGCGACGCATGGGAGGGGCCATCCGAAGCGGGGGGTCAGGATGGGCCTGGTGAGGAGGCGGCCGTTTCTGACTTGGGCATGGAGGACAATGTGGCCTTGCCCGCCCCTCTGGTCCTGTCGGGCGTGTGGCCCTCACGGGGTCTCGCCGCCGGGGGCGAGACCGTGGTCGTGAAGGGCGAGGGCTTCGCGGAAGGACTTGTGATCGTCTTCGACCAGACCGCGAGTCCTGCGGTCGTGGTCCTGGATTCAGGCACGGCCCAGGTGGTGACCCCGCCCCATCCTCCGGCCACGGTCACGGTATCCGCGACCCGCCCAGACGGGGCGAGCGCAACGCTGGAGGCCGCCTTCACGTACGCGAACCGGGCGGTCATCACCGGCGTGGAGCCTGTCCACATCTCGATCCGTGGGGGGACCCCGGTCAGCGTGTCGGGCGCCGGGTTTGCAGGCGGGGCCAAGGTCCTCGTGGGCGGGCGCCTGTGCCCGGTGGTGACGGTCGTGGACGACGCGCGGCTCCTCGCGATTACGCCGGAGGGCGAGCGTCCCGGACCCACGGACCTCATCGTGGCGACCGACATGGGGCAGGCCACGCTCCTGGGCGGCTTGGTCTATGACGACGAACCCTATGGGGTCTTCCCGGACTTGGGGATCTCTTGGATATCTCCGCCCAAGGGGCCGACCTCCGGAGGGACGGTCATCGAGGTCGCGGGTGCCGGGTTCCAGGAGGGCGCAGAGGTCTTCCTCGGCGGGCTCCCCGCGACCGGGGTGCAGGTCCACGGCTACGACCGCATCCAGGCTGTCACCCCGAAGGGAAGCCCTGGGCCGGCCACGGTCCTGGTGCGCCAGGGCGGGGCGGAGGCCGCGCTCGTCGGCGGCTTCGAGTACGAGGCGCCGTTGTCCCTGGATGCCCTGCACCCGGACCAGGGGGCCACGACGGGCGGGACCCTGGTCACGTTGTTCGGGGCCGGGTTCCCTGCGGAGGCCCGGGTCTTCTTCGGGGAAAACGAGGCGAGCCATGTGGTCGTCGAGTCCAAAACCCGCATCACGTGCCGTACGCCCCCAGGGCCCATCGGCGCGGTGGACGTGAGGCTCGTGGCATCGGACCAGGTCCGCACGCTCCCCGCGGGCTTCACCTACTTCGACCCGACGGGTCTGTATGGGGGCACGTGGGGAGGACCCATCCAGGGGACCCTCAATGTCACCGTGCTCGATGCGAGCATGGGCGGGCCGCTTGCGGATGCGTTTGTCATCGTGGGCCATGACCCCACCACCCCGTATCAGGGCTACACCGGACCTGACGGGGTCATCACCTTTTCGGGCCTGGACCTCCAGGGCCCGCTCACGGTGTCGGCGAGCAAGGACTGCTACAACAACGCGAGCGTGGTGGCCTTCAACGCGCAAAACGTCACCTTGTACCTTCAGTACGTCTGCCCCACGCCCGGCGGCCTCCCGCCCGGTGTGGCCCCTGGCCGCATCTCGGGACGCGTGCTGGGCCTCGGCAAGTACATCCTGCCCCCGCCCGGGGACTGCTGGCTCCTCGGGGTCGGGGAGGATGGGGTGTCCTGCCGCTACTGCTGGACGGATGCGGACTGCCCCGGGGCCTCGTGCGTCCCCATCGGGGAATACGGCACGTTTTGCGCCAGGCCTTGCCTGACGAGCGCGGACTGCCTCGATGGGTACGTCTGCGTGCAGGTCGTCCCAGGGACCGCCTCCTGCATCCCGGAGCCGGGCCGCAAGACAGCCATCTGCAAGACCACACAGCCGGACATCTTCACGGAGAATCCGGACCCGGGCGATGGCTCGGAGGTCAATGCCGCCCTCGAGTACTCCATCGTGGTGCGGCCAGGGGACCAGGCGGTTGTCTGTCTGGGCGGATTCCGGGATGCGGCGACCAACGAGTTCCAGCCCTACGCAATGGGGGTGCGGCGGCACGTCCACGTGAACCCAGGGGACGAGATCACGGGGATGGACATCCTGCTGGACATCCCCATGGACCGGCGCTTCCGGGTCTTCCTGGACCACCCGCCCTCCGGGCCAGAGGGGCCAGACTTCAACTATGTCATTATCTACTACGACTTTCAGTCAGACGGGGTCTTCCCGGACACCTGGTCCATCCCCTTTGCCTTCGGGGACCCGCAGGTCGAGGTCACGATGCAGCCGCGCGCCTTCACGGGCGACCTCGCGGACGTCACCTATACCTTCCTGGCCGGGGCGTTCTCGCTGACCGCGGACAACACGCCTTTCTCCGTGGCCCTGCATCAGCAGGTCGCGGACCTCCAAGACGACACCATGTTCCGGCTCGACGGGTCCACGCTCTCTGTCATGCGCACCGGCGTGCGACGCGATGTGTTTGGGATGTGGGGAACGGGCCCGGACGCCTTCTACGCGGTGGGACAGGATGGGATGGTGCTGTACCACGACGGACTGGGCTTCTCGCCGCAACCGGTGGAGGGCGCCACGGGGGCGACCCTGCGCGCCGTACACGGGGCCGGTCCTGGCTTCGCGGTGGCCGTGGGGGACCAGGGGGAGGTCGTGCGCTACGACGGGGTGGGCTGGCGGCGCGAGGAGGTGCTGGAAGCGGCGGGGCGGTGGCTCACAGGGGTCGCGTGCAACGCGCCGGACGATTGCTTCGCGGTCGCCCATTCCTTTGCCATGCACTGGGACGGGTCGGCCTGGACAACGGTCCCCGGGGTGCCGCCTGGCGGCCTGAACGGCGTCGTGGGTACCTGGCACGGCCAGGCCGTGGCCGTAGGGGAGGGCGGGAAGGCGGTCAGGCTCACGGCGTCCGGGGCCACGCAGGAGGCCACGGGCACGCTCGCAACCCTGCGGGCCGTCGCAGCAGACAAGCATGGCGGGCTGTGGGCCGTGGGCGACGATGGCACCGTGGTCCGGTACTCACAAGGCGCCTGGAAGGTCATGGCCTCCGGGACCAGCGAGGACCTGTACGCGGTTGTGGCGCGCGGGGAGGAGGCCGTGGCGGTTGGGGACGCGGGCACCGTGGTCCTTGTAGATAGCAAGGGCGCAACGGTCGTGCGCGTGGCTGGCTACGCCCCGCACCTGCGCGCGGCCTTTGCAGCCCCCTCGGGCCCTGTGTTCGCGATGGGCATCTCGCAACTCTTATTGGGGCCGTTTTTGCAAGTCCCCCGTATCGTGCACCCGCCGGATGGGGGACTGATGTCCGCATCCTACATCGAGATCGCCGCTGAGCCAGGGCTACCGGCCTCCATGCACTACTTTCTGGTCGCGCTCCCGGGCCTATTCGGGGACATCCCGGTCTGGGAATTCATCGCGGGCGGGGACACCTTCCGCGTGGACCTGCCGGACTTCGAGAACCTGGAGGGCACCCCCGGTATCCCGCAAGGAACCCTGCTGAAACTGACCGTCTTGCGCTCCCTGATCCCGGGCTTCAGCGTGGATCACTTCGATTTCATGGACCTGTCGCCCTTCCGGCAGGCCGCATGGTCCGCGGACATCACGACCTTCACGAGGCCGTAGACGCGACCTCTAGGGGCCATCGGGGAGGATGATGACGCCCCCACCGTCTGCCATGCAGGCGAGGAACTGCTTCTGGCAGGGCCCTTGGATGGCCTTCATGATGCACTGTTGCGAGGGGTTGAGGCCGCAGGTCTGGACCACGCACGTGGCGAGTTGTATCAAGAGTTGCTGGGACTGCGGGGACAGACCGCTGATGCACCCTTCGATGCAAGGCCAGTCGAGCCCCCCGCACGAGAGCACGCACTGGACCGCGTCCGCGCACCCTTTCTGCTGCGGGGGCTGACACTGCCCCGACGAGGTGCAGGTGTAGCCGGGCGGGCAGGTCCCGCAGGAGCCTCCGCACCCATCCGGGCCACACTGTTTGCCCGAGCAGTTCGGGACGCACCCGCCGATGCACTGGAGGTAATACGACTCGCACTGGGCCTTCGCGACCATGTAGAAGCACTCCGGCGTGATCCCGCCCCAGGGGGTCGCACAATACTGGTACGCGCACTTCATCAGGCCGTAGAAGGCATCACGCTGACTCGGGGTCACCTGCTCGCCGCACGACGGAAGGCAAATGTCGAAGGTCGCGCTGCACGCAAAGAGGCAAGAGATCCCCTGCTCGCACGTGAGGAGCACGCCGCCCGGCACGCAATCGCCCGCCGGGTTGCAGGTGTAGCCAGGGGGACAGGTCCCGCACGACCCTCCGCACCCATCGGGTCCGCACTGCTTCACGGTCCCGTCCGGGTTCGTGCAGTTGGGCAGGCACCCGCACCCCCCGCACTGCCAGCACTCATCCACGCACACCTCGTCCCATGCGATCTCGCAGCAGTAGGGGTCGAGCCCACACACGCATGCCTCGCAGGGGCAGCCGCCGCACCCCGGCAGGTAGGACGGCTCGCATCCCGTCGAGGCCCAGCCACACACCCCAAGGTCCTCGATGCACTCCTGGCCCTCCGGACAGGTCCCGCACGACCCTCCGCACCCATCGGGTCCGCACTCCTTGCCCTCGCACTGCGGCTGGCACGGGGACTGGCACTTCCCGAGCACGCAGGTCCAGTTGTCGGGGCACTTGCCGCACGAGCCCCCGCACCCATCGGGTCCGCACTCCTTGCCCGAGCATTGGGGCTGGCACACGCAGCGGCCCGAGGCGTTGCAGACCAGGGGCTCGGCGCAGGTCCCGCACAGCCCTCCGCAGCCGTCGGGTCCGCACTCCCTGCCCGAGCACTTCGGCACGCACGGGCACTGCCCGTACTCGTCGCACGCCGCCCCGCCGGGGCACGTCCCGCACGACCCCCCGCAACCGTCAGGCCCGCACTGCTTGCCGATGCAGTTCGGGGTGCAGTCGAGGCACTGGTAATACAAAGACTTGCAAGCCCCAGCCATCGCCTGGCCCCAGCAAGGGCTGTGGGGCGGCGCATTCCCGCACTGATCGAAGAGGCACTTCCATAGGTCCATCCACTGCTTTTGGGCTGCGGGGCTCCCGTTCTGGAAGCACTGGTTCGAGCACGCCTGGTCGTTCGGGGCGCAGCCCCAGTTGCACACCAGGATGTCGTAGCAGGACCAGAAGTCCTCGCAGCGCCCCTCCTTGGAACAGAACTCGTCCGGGCCGCAGCCGCCACACTGGCCACCGCACCCATCCGGGCCGCACTCTTTACCCGCGCAATTGGGGAGGCACGACGGTAGGCACTGCTGCGTCGTCGAGCAGTAATAGCCGTCGGGGCACGTCCCGCACGACCCCCCGCAACCGTCCGGGCCGCATGGCTTGCCGATGCAGTTGGGCATGCACTCCTGCTGGCAGCGGCCCATGGAGCAATAGAAGCCTACCTGGCAGGTCCCGCAAGTGCCGCCGCAGCCATCGGGTCCGCACTCCTTGCCCGCGCACTGGGGGGTGCAGACGCAAAGCCCGTTCTGACACGTGGTCCCCTGGGGGCAGGTCCCGCACGTCCCCCCGCACCCGTCCGGGCCGCACTGCTTGCCCTGGCACTTCGGGGTGCAAGGCACGCACTGGCCCGAGGGGTTGCACGTCTGCCCCAAGGGGCAGGTTCCGCACTGGCCGCCGCACCCGTCCGGGCCGCACTGCTTGCCCGCGCACTGGGGGACGCACACGCACTTTCCGTTCTGACACGAGGTGCCCTGCGGGCAGGTCCCGCACGACCCGCCGCACCCGTCCGGGCCGCACTGCTTGCCAGCGCACTGGGGGACGCACACGCACTTTCCGTTCTGACACGAGGTACCCTGCGGGCAGGTTCCGCACTGGCCGCCGCACCCGTCCGGGCCGCACTGCTTGCCAGCGCACTGCGGGACGCAGGTGCACTTGCCACCCTGACAGACCGCCCCTGCCGGGCAGACGCCGCACTGTCCGCCGCACCCATCGTCCCCGCACTCCTTGTTCGCGCACTGCGGGATGCAGGTCGCCTTGCAGTGATAGTCCTCGCACACCGTGCCCGACGGGCAGGTCCCGCAGGAGCCGCCGCACCCGTCGGGACCACACTCCTTGCCTGCACACAAGGGCACGCAGGCCACGCACGCATCGCGCAGGCCCTTGCACTGGTTCTCGATCACCTGCTTCCAGCAGCTCCCCGCAGGCGGCGCGGGGTCGCAGTGCTCGCGCAGGCACGCGACCAGGACCTCGAATGCCTCTCGCTCGTCTGGCAACAGCGGGGCGGCGCACCCCTCGATACAGGCGTCGAGTGTCGCGTCGTCCGTGCAGGTCCACAGGCAATCCAGGCCCTCGCCGCAAGACTCGCCTCCCACGCACTGGCCATCCAGGCAGGTCCAGCCCGGCTCGCACTCCCCGCAGACGCCGCCGCAGCCATTGTCACCGCACGCCTTCCCATCGCACGCGGGGATGCAGAGGACCTGGCACTCCCCCTCGATGCACGACTCGTCGGCCCGACACGTCCCGCACTCGCCCCCGCATCCGTCTGGGCCGCACTCGATGCGGCTGCCGTCCGGGCGCACGCAGGAGGGCGTACACTCTTGGACGCACGCCCCGTGCCGGCAGGTCCACCCGGCGGCGCAGGTCTCCACAAGGTCCCACCCGGAGCCGTTGTCCCGGCACCGCACCACCGCGTTGCCCACGCAGTCCAGCACCCCCGCAAAGCACAGGTCCGGCAGGCAGCGGTGGGCTACGGGGTCGCAGTAGGCCTCGGTGGGGCAGTGCGAGTCGTCCAGGCACGCCACACACACATTCGTGGTCGGCTCGCAGTGAAGCCCCTCCGGGCAATCGCCGCCCTCCCCGCACGGCTTCGGAGGCTCCACACAACTCCCGTCTTGGCATTCCCAGCCCTGTGGGCAGTCCATTGAGGTCGTGCACTCTGGCTCGCACCTCCGGTCCCGACAGACCAGGCCCTCCGGGCAGTCCTCGACCGTCACACACTCAACGCAGGCGTGGGTCTCGGGGTCACACACAAGGCCCTCGGGGCAGTCCTCGGGCCGAAGGCACGGCCTCGGTCCGACCTCCTCGCCCACGGCCCCGTCGGGGACCTCCGCGTCCGGGACCACGCCATCCGGGGCCTCCTGGGGCAGGTCCAGCGATCCCAGTCCTGGCGGCGAAGACGAGGGACACGCGGTGAACGCGACGGCCAGGGCCATGGCCAGGCCCCAACCGGACGGATTCCAGAATCGCCGCATGGTGGGTCCTCCTTCCAAAGGGGGCGCAGAAGCCATTCTACCGGATTTGCGTGGATGGTGTCCCGGCAAGGAGCAGGGTACAATCAGGGGTCGTCCCCCGTGCGGAGGCGGCATGCCCGCGAATCTGACGCCGGACTACCTCGAGGCCGAGAAACGGTTCCGCGCGGCACGCACACCCGAGGAGAAGATGGCGGCGCTCGAGGAGATGATCGCCCTGCTCCCCAAGCACAAGGGGACCGAGAAGATCTTCGCGGACCTCAAGGCGAAACTCGCGAAACTCAGGCGCGGCGAGGAGAAGAAGGGTGGCCCGGCGCGCCGCGGACCCGAGTACGTCATCCGCCCGGAAGGGGCGGGGCAGGTGGTCGTCGTCGGACCCCCGAACGCAGGCAAGAGCGCGCTCTTGCGCGCCCTCACCAAGGCCGAGGTCGAGGTCACGGACTACCCCTTCGCCACGCGCAGACCTGCGCCGGGCATGATGGCCTTCGAGGATGTGTCATTCCAACTCGTGGATACCCCTTCCATCACGCGCGAGTATTTCGACCCCTTCCTGCCGTCCCTGATCCGCAATGCGGACGCGGCGGCGCTGGTCGTGGACCTCGGAAGCCCGGATTGCCTGGACCAGCCTGGAGAGGTCCTCCAGGCGCTCGAGGCCCAGCGCATCGTTTTGGTTCGGGAGCTCGTCACGCGGTCCACGAAGCAGGGGACACCCAGGCGGCTTCCGACCCTGATGGTGGGGATGAAGGCCGACCATCCAGATGCCGAGACCGCCGTGGAGTTGCTGCGCGAGGTCGTGGGGGACCGGTTCCCGTTTGTCACCGTCTCGGTGGAGGACGCCGCCTCCCTGGACCGTTTCCGCCGGGCGGTCTTCGACCTGTTCGGCCTGATCCGTGTCTATTCGAAGCGCCCAGGCAAGGAGGCCGACTTCAGCGCCCCGTTCCTGCTGCCCGCGGGCAGCACCGTCCTGGATTTCGCCGAAAAGGTCCACCGGGAACTGGCCGAGCGCTTCGCCTTTGCACGGGCCTGGGGCCAGGGCCGATTCGATGGACAGCGCCTGGGGCGCGCGGACCTGTTACAGGACCGCGACGTCATCGAGTTGCACACGGCATGACCCGCAGGGTCCGATACACAAGGGCGGAGCGCATCGCCCAGGACGCAGAGGGCTGGATGTGCGTGCTCGCACCGTATCTGCGTCATCGAGGCCCGGGACCCCTGAACCGCGCGGCGCTGTTGGTCCTGGACGCCCAGCGGTACTTCTTGGAACCAGGCGCCCCAGCCTTCCTGCCGGCGTCCCCGGCGGTGGTCCCCGCGATTCGCGCCTTGGTGTTGGCGTTTCGATCCGCCCGCCTGCCCGTCATCTTCACGCGCCACGCTGACCCGGAAGGGGAGGGCGGACGGATGATGGAGGCCTGGTGGGGGCGCCGGCTTCTCGACAGGGACCCGTACGCGGAGTTGTCGCGCAACGTCGGGGTGCCGTGCGAGGAACCGGTGGTGACCAAGGCCACGTACTCGGCCTTCGAGGGGACGGGCCTTGGGGACCTCCTGCGCGAATGGGGCTCGGATACGGTCGTCCTGTGCGGGGTCCAGACGCACCTTTGCGTGGAGACGACCGCTCGCCATGCCTTTGTCTTGGGCCTGCGGCCCGTGGTCGTCGCGGATGCGACCGCAGCCCCTGACCTGGACCTGCACCTCGGGGCTTTGCGGGGGCTCGGCCACGGGGTGGCCAGGGTGGTCCTGGCACGCGAAATCCTGGCCGCCGTTTCGGGGATGCGCCAGGTCTCGGGAGAAGGGGCGTGCCCGGTTGGGACGACGCAGCCCCACCACAGTGGTCTGGCGGCAGGCGCGGCGCGTGACCTTGACCTTGTGGTCGTGGGCGCCGGTCCCGCAGGCCTCGCCGCCGCCACCCAGGCGCATCGCATGGGCCTGCGCACCCTCGTGCTCGAGCGCGACCGTCCCGGCGGTCTCGTGCGCGCAGCGCTCCGGGTCGAGAACTACCCCGGTTTCCCGGGGGGCATCCGAGGCGAGGATTTGGCGGCCCGCATCGAGGCCCAGGCCCTTGGCATTGGGGTCGAGGCCGTCCGGGCCCACGTGACGAGGATTGACCCCGAGGGGGAGGCGTGGGTCCTGCACGACTCGGAGGGCCGGACCTGGCGCTCCAGGGCTGTCATCTTGGCCACTGGTACCCGGCCCAGGCGGCTCGGGGTCGCGGGCGAGACCGAGCTCGAAGGGCGGCTTGTGTGGTACCGGGTAGACGAGGTGCCCGCCGACCGCGCGCTCGGCGAGGCGGTGGTCGTAGGTGGGGGCGATTGCGCCCTTGACCAGGCCCTCTATCTCTGCCAAAGGGGGTGGCGCGTCGAGGTCTTGGTGCGGGGGGCCAGGGCCAGGGCGCTTTCGCTCCTGGTGGAGCGGGCCATCGCTTTAGGGGTCGAGGTCCGCTTCGAGACGCGGGTGGAGGCGGTGAAGGAGCAGGGAGGCCGGGCAGTTGTGCGCATGAGGGGTCCAGAGGGGGCGCGGGAGCGGGAGACGGACCTAGTCCTTGTGTCCGTGGGTCGCGACCCAGTGTGGCCAGAGGGGCCAGGCCCGTTGGACCCTGGGGGCGCGGATGCCGTGGGACGCACATCCTGGCCGGGGCTGTACCTCGCCGGGGACTGCCGCCGGGGCCTTGTGCGCCAGACCGCGGTGGCTGTGGGTGATGGGGTGGCCGCGGCCATGGACGCGGCTCGCTTCCTGGAGAGCGGACGATGGAGATGAGGACGCAAGCGCGGGTCTTGGACCCAAAGGTGCCTGAGGCTCGCATCGTGCAGACCACGGGCCGGGACGAGGTCGCGCTGGTCCACGTGGCCGAGATGCGGGGCGATTCGCGGCTGTTGGTCGAGTTCGTGGACGCGCTGGACCCGCGCTACCCGCGCGAGGAGAAGTGGGTCGTCATCGTCTCGACCCAGTTCGGCTGCCCGGTCGGCTGCGCGATGTGCGAGACGGGACGGTGGTACCGAGGCAACCTGACCGCGGAGGAGATCTTGTGGCAGGTGGATCGCGTGGTCCTTGCCCGCCACCCGGACGGACGCGTGCCCACCCGGAAGTTCAAGGTCCAGCTGGCCCGGATGGGCGAGCCCTCTCTGAACCGCGATACCCTCCGAGCGTTGCGCCTGTTGCGGACGCGCTACGACGCGCCTGGCCTAATTGCGTGCGTCACCTCGGTCGCCCCAGCGGCGGCGGCGCGCTACTTCGACGACCTGGCCTGCCTCAAGCGAGACCTCTATGGGGGCGGGGCGTTCCAGTTGCAGTTCTCCATCAATACGACGGACGATGCCCTGCGCGATGGTCTGATGCCGGTGCGGCGCTGGTCCTTGGCGGAGATCGCTCGCTACGGGGAGCGCTTCTGGGAGCAGGGAGACCGCAAGGTCGTCTTGAACTTCGCGCTCGCGGAGGGTTGGCCGGTGGACGTGGACCGCGTGGCCAACCTGTTCGACCCGGCCTGTTTTGTCATCAAGGTAACCCCGCTCAACCCCACGGCCCGGGCCGAGAAGGAGGGCCTGCGTACCGTGCTCGCTCCGGGGCGCGAGACGGCCTGCGACGACCTGGCCCAGGCCTTCCTTGCCCGGGGCTTCGAGACCATCATCAGCATCGGCTCCGCCGAGGAGATGGCGATTCGTTCAAACTGCGGCCAGGCTGTGATGGTCGGGTTCGCCTCGATGCGTTCCATGGGCGGCTGTACTTGACGGGTGGATGGCTGTTGCGATAAGATTCGGTTGTGGTTTGACAAAAGACCCGGCGGCGGAGGAAGCGCAATGAGTCGCTACTGGGGGTTGTTGCTGGTCGCGGGGCTGGCCTCGTGCCTTGAGGCGTCTGGGTTCAAGGGTGTGTCGGACTCGGGCCAGGAGGTTGCCGGGGATGGGTTGGACCTCGTCACGGGGGAGGAGGCGGTCGAGGAGGGCTGGGCGGACGAGGGCGCACGGCCAGAGGAGGTGTCCGAGGTCCTGGATGCGGAGGAAGCAGGGCCGGATGACGGTGTGGCCGTGGAGGTCGAGGAAGGCTTGGAAGGGGAGGGGCCTGACGAGGGGCCCTGGGAGGTCGTGGACGCGGGGGCGTGCCTGAAGGACGAGGACTGCCAGGAGGTTTTGGGGCCGCTTGGGCCGTGCGAGGTGGCCTTGTGCCTGGACGGACAGTGCACCTCGGGCCAGGCCCCTGCTGGGACGGCGTGCGCGGGCGACGGGAACCCCTGCACGGTGGACCAGTGCAATGAGTCTGGACAGTGCGTCCACGACCCGATCACGTGCCTGAATCCGCCCGAGAATCACTGCGATGGGGACACGCTTGTGACGTACGCCTCGCCTGGGTCCTGCGACCGCGGGCAGTGCGAGTACGCGAAGACCGAGAAGGTGTGCGCGCAGGGGTGCACGGCCAGCGAGGGCGTGGCGCACTGCGTGGGGGAGGATTCGTGCGAGGGGGTGACCTGCGAGGACGCGCCTGCGGTCTGTTTGAAGGTCCCTGGGACGTGCGAGAAGGGGTCGTGCGTGTTCGAGTACGACGACGGCGCGACCTGTGACGACGGGGACGCGTGCACGGACGATGACCGGTGCGCGCAGGGGGTCTGCTGGGGCGAGCCTATGGTGTGCGACGACCCGCCCGAGCCGTTCTGCCAGGACGCAAGCACGCTGGTCACGTTCGGGTGGCCAGGGACTTGCGAGGAAGGGAAGTGCAACTATCCGGAGACCGCCGTGCAGTGTCTCCATGGGTGCGAGGTGGGGCGAGACGGGGTGGCGCGCTGCGTGGACCAGGACCCGTGCGAGGTCCTCGACTGCTCGGAGGCGCCGTCGCCTTGCTTCAAGGCCCCAGGCGCGTGCGTGGACGGGGCGTGCGTGTACGAGTACGCCGATGGGGCGGCGTGCGAGGACGGGGACCTGTGCACCCTTGGGGACCATTGCGAAGGTGGCCAGTGTCTGAGCGGCGCCCCCAAGGTCTGCGACGACCAGGATGTCTGCACGGACGACCGGTGCGACCCGGAGAGCGGGGAGTGCCAGTTTCCGGTCAACCAGGCTCCCTGCGACGACAACTCAAAGTGCACAACCGGGGATCGGTGCGTGGATGGGGTGTGTCGCGGGTCGCCGGTAGAGTGCAACACCCCCCCCCCTCCGGAGTGCGTGGACTTCCAGCACGTCAAGGTCTGGGACTCGGCGGGGCGTTGTGACGAGGATACTGGGGAGTGCGTCTACGGCTTCACGCAGACGGCATGCGACTCCGGATGGTGTCAATACGGATATTGCACCAGCGAGGGGATGACCGTGGTGGGCTTCTTCGAGGCCGGGGGCGGGGTCCTTGAAGGCGACGGCCTGTCGCTTGGTGGGACGTTCGGCGGATGGACGGAGGGAACCTTGTGCGAGGACGGGGTCTTCGTCCTGCATGCGGGTTGGTGATTCTGGAAACGTCATGGGAGGGACGGCCATGAAGAGGATGGTTCTGGTGGTGGCGCTGTGGGTCTTGTTGGCGGGCGCGGCGTGGGCGGACGTGCCGACGGTCTTGAACTTCACGGGGTCGCTTCAGACCGAGGCCGGCCCCTATGAGGGGCCGGCGAACGTGACACTCGCGTTCTATCTGGACCAGACGGAGCCCACTCCGGAATGGTGGGAGACCCAACAGGTTTATGTCCAGGCGGGTCGGTTCTATGTGCTCCTGGGTGCGGACCCGGCCAATCCCCTGCCTGACTGGCTCTTTGAGGGACAAGACCTCTACCTGGGGGTGAAGGTGGACGACAACCCGGAGATGACGCCGAGACTTAGGGTGACGTCGGTGCCGTACGCGCTGCGGGCCGGGGACGCAGGGCTCCTCGGGGGATTGCCGCCCGAGGACTTTGCGCGGATAGGTCACACGCACGACTTCTCGTCGCTCGAGGGCGGTGTTTTGGAGGGGCAGTTGCCGGATTCGGTGGTGCTGCACGCGGAACTCGATGGCATCCTGGGCGGCTACGTGACCCTCACGACCTTCGAGCAAAACATGGCGGCCAAGTCGGACGTGGGCCACGGTCACGTCATCTCGGATGTGCAGGGGCTTCAGGCGGCGCTCGATGGGAAGGCAGCCGCAGACCACAACCACGACACGGACTACGTGAACGTGGGCGAGGAGAGCAGCGTGACCTCCGAGATGATCAGGGACGGGACCATTGCCTTCGCGGACCTCGGCCAGAACGGTTGCGGCGTGGACCAGGTGATCAAGCGCGGAACAAGCGGTTGGCAGTGCGCGGCGGACGCGAACTCCGGGGGGACGGTGACCTCGCTTTCGGCAGGTGCGGGGGTGTCACTGACACCGAACCCCATCACGTCCACGGGCACCATCGCGATTGCGCAGGGCGGGGTGCTCCTCAACATGCTCGAAACGGGGATCCGGACATTCTCGGTGAGCGCTGGCACGGGTCTGACCGGCGGAGGGAGCGCGAACCTGGGCGAAAGCGTGTCGCTTGCCTTGGCCACACCTGTGTCGGTTGAGCATGGTGGCACGAACAGCAACGCGATTCCGACCGCGGGCGGGGTCGCGTACGGGGACGGGGAAAGGTACCGGTTCACCTCGGCTGGGCAAGCTGGCCAGTATCTCAAAAGCGGGGGCAAGGATGCCCCGACGTGGGGTAACATCCTCGCGGGGGACATCCCTCCGGGGTCTGGCTACTACATCCAGAACCAGGGCAGCCAGGCGCAGAACGCCTCGTTTTGGATTTCCGGGAGCGGGCGTTTTGGTCCGAGCTCGCAGGATTACGGCGTTATCGAATACGTCTCACACCAGAGCGCGAAGGTCTTTCGGGTGGGTCACTTGGGCGACTCCTCTGTTACTCGTATCCTGGACCTTTCCGCCCCAACACGCGTGACCGTGACGACAGGGTCGGGTGAAAAAAGTGTCGCGGCCGCCGTCTTCTACGCCCCGATGGTTTTTGGGGCCAATGAGCTGACCGTCTCTGTGGGTCACGGTCGTCACGTGATCTCGGAAGACAAAGAGGGCGTCACGATCGGTGGAGGTGGAAGCACGAACGCGCCGAATCGCGGACTCGCCTCCTACGCGACGGTGAGCGGGGGCCAGGGGAACACGGCGAAGGGTTCTTGGGCGACGGTGAGCGGGGGCCAGGGGAACATGGCGGAGGGTTCTTGGGCGACGGTGAGCGGGGGCCAGGGGAACACGGCGAAGGGTTCTTGGGCGACGGTGAGCGGGGGCCAGGGGAACATGGCGGAGGGTTCTTGGG
>FWWL01005931.1_pt1 | contig 18306 bp, 16 predicted proteins | sample 2228331 | NCBI WGS metagenome assembly FWWL01 (sample SAMEA103939775, study PRJEB20133) | metagenome
TCGCCGCCCCAGGCCCGCGCCGCGACGCCCGAAGAGCGCCGCCGCAACGTCGAAGGCGCCTTCTGCGCCGACGCCGCGCGCGTCGCACAACGCCGCGTCCTGCTCGTCGACGACGTCGCCACCACGGGCGCGACACTGGACGCCTGCGCTCGCGCCCTCAAGGACGCAGGCGCCCGCGAGGTGTGGTGCCTCACCTGGGCCCGCGGCACGTGAACGCTCCCGCCTTGCGAGGCAGGGATAGACTGGGACGATGGCCCGTTTCCTCGCCGCGTCCTGGTCGGTGGCCAGCGGGGCCTATCGCCGCTACGTGCGGCGCCAGGCGTCCTTGCTAGCCGCCGCCGTCGCGTACTACGTCCTCTTTTCGATCCTACCGCTCGCCATCCTCGTTACGGCCGTGGGCAGCGTACTGTTGCGCGACGAGGACGTCCGCGACCGCGTCATCGACGAGATCGTCGCAGCGCTGCCCCTCAGCGAAGACGAAGGACGCAACGCCGTCGCTGAAGCCATCGACGGCGTCAAGCGGACAAGCCCGCCGCTCTCGGCGCTGGGTCTCCTCGGCACCGCCTACGGCGCCCTCGGCATGTTCGGCGCGATCCGACGGGCGCTCAACGACATCTGGGAGGTGCCCGACACCGAGCGCCGCTCCTTCCTCCGTCAGCGGCTCGCCGACGCTGCCATGCTGGGCGTATTGGGGATCCTCGTGCTCGCCTCCGTCGCGGCCAGCGGCATCATCCGCGGATTGCAGGAGGCCAGCTCGGACCTGCTCGGTCCGTTCTCCGGCAGCGCCAACCTGCTATGGCTCGCAGTGCCCTACGCCCTGCCCGCGGCGGTGTCGTTCGCGACGTTTCTCGCCATCTATCGACTGCTCCCGGCTGCTCACCCCGGGTTGCGGGACGTCTGGCCCGGGGCGTTGCTGGCGACGGCGGGGTTCGAGGTGCTGAAGAACGGGTTCACGTTCTACGTCGCCAACTTCAACACCTACGACGTCGTGTACGGGGCCCTCGGCGGTGTGTTGCTGTTCCTCTTGTTCATGTATCTGGCAGCGAGCCTCTTGCTGGCCGGAGCGGCGCTCAGCGCCGAGCTCGCTGCCTACCGCGCCCGGCCGACCGACGCAGCCGTCGCGCTGCCGCGGGCGCCCGCATGGACGCGTCCATGGCCCTTCCGCCGCACGACTCAGAAGTCCGCAGCGGCGCAACCCGAAACAGGAGAAGGAACGGGGTCGGGGGTGCCCCGCTTGAGGTAGGCGCGCTGGGCGAAGCCCCAGTCGAGCAGCGTGGCGCCGTCCGCGTTCCGGTCGAGGCTGCCCAGCAGCGCAACGATGACGCGCCTGCCATCCCGCTCCGCCGACGCCACCAGGGTCTCGCCCGCTGACTCCGTCCAGCCCATCTTCACGCCCGTCGCGCCGTGGTAGGTCCACAGCAATGCATTGCCGTTCTCGACCTCCATGCCCACGCTTCGCGCGTACCAGGTCTTCGTCCCTACGATCGTCGCGAACTCGGGGTTCGCGAGACCGTATCGGGCGAGCTGCGCGAGGTCGTACGCGCTGGCGTACAGGCCCGGGTCGTCCAATCCGTGAGGATTGGTGAAGTGCGAGTCGCGCAAACCGAGCTCCGCCAGCTTGGCGTTCATCAGGGCGACGAACGCCGCCTCGCTGCCCGCCACGTGCCGAGCGATCGCCACAGCGGCGTCGTTCCCCGAAGGAAGCATGAGCCCATACAGCAGATCGCGCATCGTGACGACGGCGCCCGGCCACAGCCCGAAGAGCGAGCTATCCGGCGTCGGACGAGGATCGAAATCGATCGTCACGATGTCGCTGGGGGACGCGTGCTCGAGGGCGACGATGGCGGTCAGGATCTTCGTGGTGCTCGCCGGCGGGAGCGGCTCGTGCTCGTTCTTGCCACCGAGCACACGGCCCGTGTTGCCGTCAATGACGACGGCTGCCCGAGCCGTCACGTCCGGAAGCTCCAGGCGGAGGGGAGCAGGAACCGACAGCGGCCTCGGCGTCGCGGGAACGCAGGTGGGGGTGGGCGTTGGCTGCGCGCCCGAAGACGGGCCGGGGCGAAGCTCGATGAGAAAGCCCAGCGCCAGGAGGACGAACGCCCCCGCGACGCTAGCCCTGAGAAGCTCTCCGCGAGCGGAACGGCCCGAGGACCGCTGCTGCATGCGCGGATGCGCCTGAAGCCGAACGCGGAGTCAGCATAGCGGGCCAGCGCCGGCGCCGGCAACGCCTCCCAGAGCTCGCTATGGCCGCCAGATCGGCGGACGGGGCGGTGGCAGCGGTCCGCGGTCGGCGCCACCCGGGCCGCCACGACGCGGTCCGCTCGGACCCGGTCCGCTAGGGCCCCGCCGCGGTCCGCGTTCGGGACCACGCCGTTCGGGGCCGCCGCGACGTCCGTTGCCACCGCGGGGACTCCGCTCACCCACGCCCCCACGGCGGGGCGGACCCTCGCGGCGTTCGCGCCCGGCCTCGAGCGCGCGCTCCGGGACCTTCCCCGGCTCGGCGCCTTCGAGCACTGCGCGCCGCGAGAGGTTGATGCGGCCCAGACTGTCGATCTCGGTCACCATCACCATGACCTCGTCGCCCACCTTCACCACATCCTCGACGCTGGGCACGCGATAGTCGGCCAGCTCGCTGATGTGGATCAGGCCTTCCTTGCCCGGCAAGATCTCAGCGAAGGCGCCGAAGCTCATCAGCCGCGTGATCCGACCCGTGTAGATCTGCCCGACCTCCACGTCGCGCGTCAGCCCCTCGATGATTTCGATGGCCTTCTGGGCCATGGCCGCGTCGGGAGAGCCGATGTACACCGACCCGTCGTCTTCGATGTCGATGCTGCACTTCGTCTCGTCGATGATGGAGCGGATGACCCGTCCGCCGGGGCCGATGACGGACCCGATCTTGTCGGGCGGGATCTGGATGCGGTACATGCGCGGTGCGTACTGCGAGAGGTCCCGTCGCGGTTCCGGAATGGTCTCGAGGATCTTGTCGAGGATGAACAGGCGAGCCTCCCGGGCCTGGCGCAGCGCCTGCTCCATGATCTCGATCGTGATGCCCTTGATCTTGATGTCCATCTGGAGCGCCGTAATGCCGGCGGCGGTTCCTGCGACCTTGAAATCCATGTCGCCCAGCGCGTCCTCGAGCCCTGCGATGTCCGTCAGCACCCGATAGGTTCCGTCCTCGCCCATCACGAGCCCCATCGCGATGCCCGCCACCGGGGCCTTGATGGGAACGCCGGCGTCCATGAGCGAAAGCGTCCCCGCGCACACGCTCGCCATCGAGGTCGACCCGTTGCTCGACAACACCTCCGATACCAGCCGGATCGTGTACGGGAACTCCTCCTCCGACGGCACGACCGGCTCCAGCGCCCGTTCGGCGAGGGCGCCGTGGCCGATCTCGCGCCGGCCGGGCGCGCGGATCGGGCGCGCTTCACCGACCGAGTAGGGCGGGAAGTTGTAGTGATGCAGGAAGCGCTTCGTCTCCTCGGGCGAGAGCGTGTCGAGCCGCTGTTCCTGGCCGATGCTGCCGAGCGTCGCGATGTTGAGCACCTGCGTCTGACCGCGCGTGAAGAGCCCGGAACCATGCGTACGAGGCAGCAGGCCCACCTCGCAGGAGATGGGGCGAATGTCCGTCGGGCCTCGCCCGTCGGGTCGGATCCCCCGCTCCAGGATGGACTGGCGGACCGTCTGCTTGACCACCTCATCCAGCGCCATGCTGATCTCTTCGGCGCCGAAGATGTCGGCGAAGCGCTCCTTCAGCTCCTCGCGGCGCTGGTCCAAGCCGGTCTGACGCTCCTCCTTGACGGCGGCCAAGATCTCCTCGAGGCGCCCTTCCATGGCGGCCGCGACCTCGTCGCGCACCTCGGGGCGGACCCGCGGCGCTGCGAATTCGAGCTTCGGCTGGCCGATCTCGCGGATCATCTCGTCCTGCAAGTCGATGAGGATCTGGTTCTGCTGCTGACCGAACTCGATCGCCCCCAGCATCAGATCCTCGGGTACCTCTTTGGCGCCGGCCTCGACCATCATGATGGCGTCGCGGGTGCCAGCGACGACCAGATCGAGCGAGCTCTCCTTGAGCTGCGAGAAGGTGGGGTTGACCACGTACTGCCCGTCGATATACCCGACGCGTACCGCGGCGACGGGGCCATCGAAGGGGATGTTCGAGATGCAGAGGGCCGCTGACGCGCCGACGGTCCCCAGCACGTCGGGGTCGTGCTCGCGGTCGACGGAGAGCACCGTGATGATGATCTGGACGTCGTTCCGGAATCCCTTGGGGAAGAGAGGCCGAATGGGGCGGTCCGTGAGCCGGGCGGCGAGCACGCCCTCCGTCGAGGGCCGTCCTTCGCGGCGGAAGAAGCTGCCGGGAATCTTGCCCGCGGCGTACAGGCGCTCCTCATAGTCGACGGTCAGCGGGAAGAAGTCGATGCCCTCGCGCGGGCTCGCGCTCATCGTGGCGGTCACGAGGGCCACGGTGTCGCCATAGCGGACGGTGACGGCCCCATTGGCTTGTCCAGCGAGCTTTCCGGTCTCGATGATGAATGGTTTGCCGCCGAGCAACCGCTCGAACGTTCGTGGCGTGGTCAATTGCATGGCCAATTCTGGTACCTCCGTTGATCGAGGACCCGGTCAACGATCCGCGTCATGTGGCGCCTGTATGGGGATCAGCGCCTGCGCCGGAGCTTCCGTGTCCTGCACCGGTATGCGTTTCCGTCCGGGGGTTCGCTTCGTCGTTTCGCCTGCGTGAGGCAGGGCGCCTGGCGGGCCGATGGGGGTGTCCCGACCGGTCGGGTCGTCCGGTAACAGGCCCGTCGCGGAGACTCGCTCGTTCCCCTTCTTCTCTCTTCTTCTCTTCTTATCGCGAAACCCGCCTTCTGGCGGGTTCGTGTGTTCGTTACTTGCGCAGCCCCAGCCGGTTGATGAGCTGCCGGTAGCGCTGGACATCGTGCCGCGCGATGTACGCGAGCAACCGCCGACGCTTGCCGACCATCTTCAACAGGCCGCGCTGAGTGTGGTAGTCGTGCTTGTGCACCTTCAGGTGCTCCGTCAGCCGGTTGATCCGCTCCGTGAGCACCGCAACCTGCACTTCAGCCGAACCGGTGTCGGCCTCGTGAAGCTGGTATTCCCGAATCAGCGCGCTCTTGGCTTCCTTCGTCAGCATTACCCTTGCAGCGCGAGGTATGCTAAGGTTCTCCGTAACGTCGCGGCATTCTAGCATGGCCCAGCGAAGCGGCGCAATGCGACCCATCCCGCGCGTTCCCGTCCCCTCGACGAGCACACGAGCCCGATGAACCACGTCGCCATCATTACCGATAGCACCGCCTGCATTCCGCCCGAGGTGGCGAAGGCATTCGGCATCGAGGTCATCCCCCTGAACCTCGTGTTCGAGGGGAGGACGTACGTCGATGGGATGGACGACGACACCGGCGAGTTCTACCGCCTCCTCCGAGCCTCGCGCTCGCTTCCGACGACGGCCGCGCCATCGCCAGGCGAGTATCTGCGCGCCATCCGAGCGCGGGCGCACCAGGCGAAGGCCGTCCTCTGCGTCACCGTGTCCGCCCAGTTCAGCGCCATGTACGATTCCGCGCTCGCGGCGGCCCGACTCGCCCGCGAGGAGTTTCCGGACCTCGACATACGGGTCCTCGACTCCCGCAACGCCGCCATGGCGCAAGGCTTCGTCGTGCTCGAGGCGGCTCGCGCCGCCCGCGAGGGCGCGGACATCGATACGTGCATCGCCCGGGCCGAGGCGCTCATGCCCAGAGTGGCCCTGCTCGTCGTCCTGGATACGCTCGAATACCTCGCGCGCGGGGGCCGGGTGCCCCGCGTCGCCGCCTGGGCGTCCCAGGTGCTCCAGGTGAAGCCGATCGTGCAGTTCAAGGAACGGGACATTCGCCTGGTCGCCCGAACCCGAACCAAGGCCCGCGCCCTCGACCGCCTCGCCGAGCTGCTCGCCGAGCGCGCCGCCGGGGGCGGGCCGCTTCATGTGTGCGTGCACCATGCCAACGCGCCCGCCGAGGCGTCGCTCCTCGCCGAACGCGCAAAGGCGCTCGATCCGGCAGAGCTGTACGTGAGCGAGTTCACCCAGGTGATGGGTGTTCACACGGGGCCGGGGCTCGTGGGCTACGCCTTCTATACCGAGTAGCGCTCCGGTCCGGTCACGCCACCGACGCGAGCAACGCCGCCAGTCGCTCGGGATCGGGGCCCGCTGGGCCCACCACCGCCATCGACAGCGCATCGGGCCGGACGATCCGTTCCGCGACGCGTCGGACGTCCTCGGCGCTCACCGCTCCCAGGCGCTCGACGACCTCGTCGACCGGCTCGATGTCGCCGGTCATGAGGAGCGCTTCGCCCGCCCGCTGGGCGAGCGCCATCGTCGTTTCCAGCCCGAGCCGGAAGCTGCCGATGGTGTAGTCCTTCGCCTTCTGGAGCTCGGCATCGCCGACAGGCTCATCCGCCAGACGGCGCAACTCCTCCAGGATGACGGTAGCCGCCTCTTCGAGCTTTTCCGGGCTCACGCCGGCGCTGATGGAGAGCACGCCCGTATCCGTGTAGCGCGCCACTCCCGAGCCGACGGAGTAGGCGAGCCCGCGCTTCTCGCGCACCTCCTTGAAGAGCCGGCTGCTCATCCCCCGACCCAGCACGGTGTTCAGGATCATGAGCGCGTGGCGGTCGGGATCTTGCCGGGCCAGCGCGCGCACGGCGATCCCCAGGTTGGCCTGCCCGATGTCCCGCGGCTCGACGATGACGCGTTCTCGCGGCGCCTCCGGCGATGCCGGCGGCACGGGAGGAGCGGGCCGTCCCTCCAGCTCGCCGAACAGCGTCTCGGCCAGCCGCACGACTTCATCGTGCGTGGTGGCTCCCGCGACGCTGACCACCATGTTCGGAGGCGTGTACCATGCGCGCACGTGGTCAACCATGTCCTGGCGGGTCAGTGCGCTCACCGTCTCGAGCGACCCGGCGATGGGCCAGCCGATGGGCTGGTCGCCGAAGCACGCCTTCGCCAACAACTCCGAAGCCCAGGCGGCCGGCTGGTCGTGCGCCCGCTGGATCTCCGCCTGCACCACCGTCCGCTCGCGGTCGATCTCCTCCTCGCTCAGGGTCGCGTGGGCGATCATGTCCGCGAGCACGTCCGCTGCGAGGTCCAGCCGGTCGAATGGGACCTGGTTCCAGTAGCAGGTGAGCTCTTTCGTCGTGTACGCGTTGAGTACGCCGCCCGCGCCCTCGATGGCCTCGGCGATGTCGATCGCCGTAGGTCGGCGCTCGGTGCCCTTGAACAACATGTGCTCGAGGTAGTGCGACACACCGTTGGTGCGCCGGTCCTCGGCACGCGAGCCGACCCCGACGAAGACGTTCACACTGACCGACTGCGCGGTCGGTACGGGCGTGGTCACGACCCGAAGCCCGTTGGAGAGCGTGGCGACCTCCCACGTGATGGCGGTCATCGGATGTCCTTCCCCTGGAGATACGAACTCGTCCGCCGGTGATGGCGGACACTGGCAGTATATGCGGAACGAGGCCCGAGGACAGGCCACGGCCGTTGTCGGCGGGTTGTAAACCTTGTAGATTGGCATTGTCGACTTCTAGGAGGCGCATTATGAGCATCCGGGATCACATCATCGCCAGCAACCAGGAGTACGCGTCGGCGTTCCGGCACGGCGACCTGCAAGCGCCCCCAAAGCGCCGGGCCGCCATCCTCACGTGCATGGACGCGCGGCTTCACCCCGAGCGCTTCGCGGGATTCGCCGAGGGAGATGCGCATGTCATCCGCAACGCGGGTGGCCGCGCCAGCGACGACGCCATCCGCTCGCTGGTCATCTCGTCGCGTCTGCTTGGAACCCGCGAGTTCGCCGTCATCCATCACACCGACTGCGGGATGATGACGTTCACGAATGAGCAACTCCGGGCTCGTCTGCGTGACGAGACCGGGTCGACGGCCGCCGACGCCATCGACTTCCTCCCCTTCGCCAACCTCGAGGCGAGCGTCGTGGACGACGTGCGGCGCATTCGCGAGCATCCGCTCGTGCCGGCAGACGCCGTCATCTACGGCTTCGTCTACGATGTCCGGACGGGCCAACTGCGCGAGGTGCCGGAGGCGTCACTGGCAGGACGACCGCGATCGTGAATCGTGCGCCCCGTGCCTGCGCACGCGCCCTCTGGACGCGTGGTGTATGCTGAAGGGCGATGCGACGCACTTGGCGGCCGTATCTGTTTCTCGCCGGCGTTGCGGCCACGGCGACCGCGACGACATACCTGTACATCCGCCGCCGGCAGGCGCGGCGGCGCGCGCCGGTCATCGAGACGCCCTCCAAGCCAGAGGAGGAAGGTGTCGAGACGATCCCCGAGTTCCTGCGTGCAGGGACGCCGCCGACCCAGGTGCCCGTCGAGGAGCCGGCAACCCCAGAACAGACGCAGACGCCCTAGTTCAGCCGCCGTACTCCCAGCCCAGGTCGCGCAACGTCAGAGGGTCGCCCTCCCTGAGCACGCCCCCGTCGAGCACTTCACCGATGACCAACGTGTGGTCGCCGGTTTCGACGAGGTTGACCACGCGGCATTCGAACCACGCCAGCGCCTCTCGCAGGATGGGCGCGCCCGTGGTCGCTGTAAAGAACTCCACGCCGCCCAGCTTGTTGCCGACCCGCTCCTGGGGTTGCACGAACTTCTCGATGAGGTGCAGCCCGTCGCTGCGAATCACGTTCACGCTGAAGACGCGGTCCGCCTTGATATTGCGCAAGGTGCGGGCGTCGTTCTCGACGGCCAGCGCGACCATGCGCGGGTCGAACGAAACCTGGGTGAGCCAGTTGGCGGTCATGCCGTTCAGCTCGTCCCCGTTTTTCGACCCGATGACGTACATGCCGTAGGAGATGAGCCCGAGCGCGGGGCTGGCGTCTTCAGCGGACATTGCGACTCCTTTCTGCGACGGCGTGGCGCAACCATTATAGGCGCGCCCCCCGTTCGCCGCGTGGTCGCCGAAGCGCCGCTCGTTACGCCGAGCCCGCCAGCAGGGACCGGGCGATGACCTTGAGTTCGAGGATGGGCTTCACGCCCTCGAAGATGGGGAGCACCTGCGCGTCGGCGACGTATCGCGCGATCGGGTCCTCTTCCGAATACCCCCACCCGCCGTGAAGAAGCTGCGCGTCCTGGGTCACCCACACCGCCACGTCCGAAGCGAACAGCTTCGCCATCGCCGGCTCGACGCGCACATCACCCTGGTCCACCAGGCGCGCCGCGGCGTAGGTGAGCTGACGACCGGCCATCACGTGAGCGGCCATCCGGCCGATCTTGTAGCGCGTCAGGCCGTACTCGCCGATAGGCCGCCCGAACTGCGCACGGGCGGTAACATAGGCGCACGCCTTCTCGAGCGCGGCTTGCGCGACGCCCGTCGCACGGCCGCCCGTTTGAAGACGGCCGACAGCGAACCCGCTCATCTGGAGGAAGAAGCCCCGGTTCAGACCAGCCTCGCCTCCCACCAGGTTCTCGGCTGGCACGAAGTAGCGGTCGAAGGCCAGGGTGAACGAATGCATGCCGCGATACCCGGGCGTCGGGTTCGCCGTGCCCACGATCTGGCCACCGCCCGGTTGCGTCTGCACGAAGTGATGCCCCGGATGGGGGTCCTTCTCGACGATGAAGAGCGAGAGACCCCGGGCGCCGCTCGCCGGATTCGGATCCGTTCGCGCCAGCAGCGCGAGAATGTTCGCTCGGCCGGCGAAGGTCGACCACGCTTTCGGGCCGTCGATGAACCACCCCTCGCGGCCGTCGAGTTGCCCCGGTGTCGCCCGGCACTGAAGCGACGCGACATCGGACCCGACGTCCGGCTCCGTCACCGCCACGCCTACCATCAGCTCACCGGAGGCGATCCGGGGTAGCCACGCGCGCTTCTGCTCTTCCGTGCCACCCTGGAGCAAGGCCCGCGTGAGGATCTCGGACCGCGTGATGAGCGAGCCGCCCACCAGTGACGCCGCGCAGAGCTCCTCCGACAGAATCGTCATCGCCGTCGCGCTCATTCCCGTGCCGCCGTACTCCTCTGGGATGGAGATGCCGAAGAAGCCGACTTCGGCCATGTGGCGGATGAGCGATTCGGGGACGTCGAGGTCCCGTCGATGCATCTCCTGGGCGATGGGCGCGATCTCCGCTTTCGCGAAGGCGCGAGCGGACTCTCGGACCATGCCTGCCGCCGGGTCCTCCAGCCAGCACTGGTTCACGCCCCGAGCCTCGATGACCCGCCGACCGATGTCTTCGAGGAAGGCGTCGTCGAGTCCGCCGCGCAGCGCCTGCGCTACGTCCGGGTCGTCGAGGGGCGCCAGCAAGCCGAGCCCGCCGAATTCGTCGGGGTGCGCACGCACCCGCCCGGCGATGGTGTGCAGAATCTCGCTGGCGAACGCGTGCGCGAGGTCAGCCTCCAGCGCGGCATCCGGGGCCGAGGAAGGTACCCGGGACGCGTAGCCGGCGAGCTCCTGGGCGGCGCGGGCCTCCGTCGCCACCAGCGCCAGCCGCTCCGCATGGGGCTGCCGGTCGTCGATCGCGCGGCCGCCATCGAGCAGCTCCTTGCCGCGCTCAATGGCCGCGTCGGCGATCCGCATCGCCTCCGCCGCCAGCCGCTGCGCCGCCTCCACCCGCTCCACCGCCGGCGCCGTCACGCCGCCCGCCTCCGTGGCATCAGCACCACGTAGTCGAGGTCGAGCACCACATTCGGGTGGTACACGTCACGACCCCGCTCGTCCTTCACCTTCAGCGGGACCTCCTCCTGATTGGGGTCCAGGTTCTTGAGGGCCACGAGCCGCAAACGAAGCGCGCCGCAATCGCGCCGTCCCAGGTCGATGCGGTCGAGCACGTCCGTCCACGCGAACAGCGTATCGCCCGCCATCGTCGGGTTGCTGTGCGTCCCGCCGTTCCACGCGAGAATCGCCACGGCGTTCTCGAGGCCGTCGTAGGCCAGCGCCCGCGCAACCGAGATGACGTGGCCGCCGTAGATGATCCGGCCACCGAACCGCGACTGACGCATCTCGAGCGCGTTGAAGTGGGCCCGCGCTGTGTTCTGGTAGAGCCGCGTGATGATCTGCTGTTCAGCCTCCTCGAGCGTCATGCCTTGCGGGTGCACGATGCGCTGCCCAGGAGCGTAATCCTCCCAGAACCAGCGGCCACCTGTGGCCGTGGCGTCGAACCGCGTGAAGTCGAACTCCGGCGGCACCACGAGCTCCGACGGGGCCACCTCCTTCGGCAACTGCGGCGTCTCGTCGGGGTCGTTGGTTACGCCCGGCGTCCGCTTGCGCACCAGAATCCACCGGTAGAACTCCAGCACCGTCTCGTCGCGCTGGTTCTTCCCGACGGTATGGACCCACACCACACCGCTGTCCCCCGTCGAGGACTCCCGGCGGCCGATGACCTCTGATGTCGCGGCGAGCGTATCGCCCGGGTACACCGTGCGCAGGAACCGTACGGCTGCGTAACCCAGATTCGCGATCGCGTTGAGCGAGACATCCGGGACCGACTTCCCGAACACGATGTGGAACGTGAGCAGGTCGTTCACCGTCTCGCGGCGAAAGCCCAGCGAGCGCGCGAACTCGGCGGAACAGTGGAGTGGGTTCCGGTCGCCTGTGAGCGCGATGTACAGAGACTGGTCGCCTTCCGTCACCGTGCGAGGCACGGCATGGCGCAGCGTTTGCCCCACGCGGAAGTCCTCGAAGAAGTTGCCCGGGCTGGCGATGGGAACAGCGGCGGTCGTAATCGGCGAGCCCTCCTCGTACCGCGCGGTGACGTGGCGAACGCCGGCGCGGCCCGCGTCGCGCGCGGGCACGTGAATCTTAGGCCGTACCGTTCCCTCGCTCAAGGCGCGCGAACGGCTACAGGGCGTACGCGGCGACCAGTTGGTCGACCACCATCGCCGCGAAGAGCAGGCCGAGATACGTGATGCTGAACCGGAAGAGGCCCATCGCTGCGCGGTCCGAGGGGTCCCGCCAGACACGCACCGCCTCGAGCAGGAACGCAGCCCCGAGGGCGAGCGCTGCCGCCAGGTAGATCGGGCCCATGTCCGCGACCGGGTAGAGCGCGAGCGTCAGTCCAACCGTGAGTGCAGTGTAGATCAGGATCTGCCGTCGGGTTTCCTCGTGTCCCCGGACGACCGGGAGCATCGGGACGCCGGCGGCCCGGTAGTCGTTCGCGTACTTGAGCGCCAGCGCCCAGAAGTGCGGCGGCGTCCACATGAAGATCACCGCGAACAGCACGACCGCGGGCAGGCCCACCTCGCCGTGGACCGCTGCCCAGCCCACCAGCGGGGGAACGGCTCCGGCGGCCCCGCCGATGACGATGTTCTGCTCCGTCGAGCGCTTGAGCCAGAGGGTGTACACGAACACGTAGAACAGAATCGCCCCCACAGCCAGGAGCGCACTCGTCAGGTTCACCACAACGGCGAGGAACGTGAACGCCACGATACCCAGCGCGACACCGAACTCGAGCGCGCGCTCGGGCTCGACGGCGCCCGACGGCAACGGCCGGCCGCGGGTCCGGGCCATGATGCGGTCGATGTCCCGATCGAGGTAGCAGTTGATGGCGTTAGCGCTCCCGGCCGCCATGGCGCCGCCGACGACGGTCGCGAGCACCAGCCACAGCGGCGGCCAGCCGCGGAACGCGATGACCATCGTGGGGACGGTCGTGATCAAGAGGAGTTCAATGATCCGGGGCTTCGTCAGCAGGAAATACGCGGTCACCGTGTCGCGGATCGACCGCCGTCCAGGCGGCGTCTCCGATTCCGCCAGCGCCTCGCGCCGCGCCTGAAAGACGCTCGCCAGCACCAGGAAGACCATGAGACACCAGATGAGGGACCCGGCCGCGACGTGGAGGACGACATAGGGGTCCGACAGCTTCGTCCAGACCTGTCCAGCGCCGATCATCACCTGTCCGAGGTACAGCGCGAACGCAGCCAGGGCGGTGCCGACGATGACAGGCTGGTGCCGCTGCCACCGCCACGCCTGGAACGCCACCGTCGCCAACACGACACCGACGACCGCCGCCACGAGACGGTGCGTGAAGTGCACATCCGTCAGAGGGCCGCGGTCCGGGATCAGTTGCCCGTTCATGAGGGGCCAGTCGGTGAACACGAGACCGGCGTTCCGCCCGGTGACATAGGCGCCCGTCATGAGGACGACGAAGACGGCCACAGCGCCGACAGCCGCGAAGACGGCGAAGCCGTAGTCGGGGATGACCTCGCGGTCAGGGGAAGCGCGGCGCGCGGGAGCGGGTCGCGCGTGCTCGAACGCGTTCACGGCGATGAAGATGAGCACCGCGAGGATCGCCAGCGCCATGGCCAGGTGAGCCATCACGACCGAGGACGGGAGCTCACGTTCGACAGCCTCCCGACCCAGGAGCGCCTGCGCCCCGACGAGGACGACGTTCGCGAGCGCGGGCCAGAGAACGGTGCGGACACGGCGGTACGCGACGAGGGCGCCGGCCGCCATCCCCAGCACGAGAACGCCGACGATGCTCGCGACGAGCCGGTGGGTCCACTCGATCCAGGCGCGGTGGTCGGCTGGGGGAATCCACTGCCCGTGGCAGTGCGGCCAGTCGGGGCACCCCAGGCCGGAGTCCGTCGCCCGCACGATCGCCCCCATCACCAACAGCAGGAACGTCCCGACGAGGGTGGCGAGCGTGAGGCGCTGGTACCAGGTCACTGCTGGCCCTCTCTCCGGCGTAGATGCCGGCGGAGGCGGCCCGGCCGGTCGCAGCGGAGTCTTACGGGAGAGTCTCGCGCGGACGCGCCCGGACTGAACGACTACGTGATGGGAAGCACAAAGCTTCCGACACTGTCTAGCATCGGGCGCGCCGCGGTGTCAAGGATGCAAATGCCCTAGGAGGTGTATCACGCGGCCCTCGTGGTGCCGCCCTCGCTGTCTGCCTCTGGCGCCCGGCCCATGCGCTCGAGCGGGGTCAGCGTCCGGACCTCGTCCAGGAAGACAGGCCCACCGCAGCGTTCGCACCGGATGCGTCGCCCCGGCGCCGGCAGCTCGCCGCGAAAGCCCGGCCGCGGGCGGAACCGTCGGCGGCCGCCTTCCTCCTCGAGCTGTCCGCTGACGTGGCCGCAGTGATAGCACTTCACGTCGCCGACCATCATGACGGCTTCCCTCCGCAGAGACGCAGAATCCATCACCGGAGATGATCGGCCGGTTGGCTGGCGCCGTCAGGGGGCTCGTGGTGATTCCGGGCAAAAATCGGGGAAGCGCCCGACGTCAGGGGGACGTTTCGATCCGCTCGATGCGGAACCGCTGCACTCCCGAAGGCGCTTCGACCTCGATCTCGTCGCCCTCGCGGCGATGCAGGAGCGCCTTTCCCACCGGCGATTCGCTCGAGATCTTTCCGGCGCGCGGGTCGACCTCGCTCGGGCTCACGAGGGTGTACCGCAGCTCGCGTTGCGACAGGAGGTTCCGGAGCACGACGGTAGAACCGATACGCACGACGTCACCGTCGAGTTCCTCAGCCTTCACGACGACCGCGCGCTTCAGCGTGGCCTCGATCTCGCGGATCCGCCGTTCGAGATGACCCTGCGCGTCACGGGCAGCGTCCAGCGGGGCGTTCTCTCGGAAGTCTTTGTCCGCCATCGCCCGCTTCAGTTCCGCCGCGATGTGGACCCGCTTTTCCTTCAGTTCCTCGAGCTCTCGCACGAGGGCCGCATGCCCTTCTGGCGTGAGGTGCACCGCGCCCGGCGATGCGGTCGGCCGCGCCGCGGGCTGCGCGCGCTTGGCACCGGTCCGACGGACCGGCACGTGGCGGGCGAGGTTCTCGCCGACCCACTGGCGCTTGTGGAGGAACGCCAGGAAGCGCCGCACCGCGTCGACCCGATCGGCAGCGTCCCGTACGTTGTCGGCGATGCCCTCGGCGTACGACGCCACCTCCTGGCCACGGAGGCTGGCAACCTCGCGGTCAGCGCCGAGCCATCGTTCCAGCCGCAGCAGCTCGGGCTGGCTCCGCTGCCGCTCTTCGGGCTTCAGGCTCGCGAGATACTGGCTGACGGCTTCCGAAAGCGGGACGCTCATACCTCGATTCTACGAGCGTCCCCAGAGCGACGCAAAGCCGCGCCCTCACGGGACCCGCTCCAGACGGTAGACCGCGCGGTCGAAGGTGAGCACGACGAGCTCGCCGTCGGGCAGCTCCCCGAACGACGAGATGGCGTGCCCGGTCTCGGCGAGCAGGACGGGCGGGCTGGAATCGTCGGCGGTGTTCACCGCCCAGATTCGCCCGTTGCAGAAGTCGCCGTACACGAACCACCCGTCGAGCTCCGGCATCGCGCGGCCGCGGTAGACGTACCCGCCGATGACCGCGCACGCGCCCGCCTCGCGACCGTACCACGCCCGCGGGAGCACGAGGCCGGTGCGGTCGCAGTCGGGCGCCCGGAAGCACTCCGGCCCTTCCATGATGTTCCAGCCGTAGTTCCCGCCCGCGACGATGCGGTCCACCTCTTCCCATCGGTTCTGGCCTACATCCCCCGCCCAGAGCGCGCCCGTGGCTCGATCGAAGCTGAACCGCCACGGATTCCGCAGGCCATAGGCGTAGATCTCGGGCCGTGCGCCCTCCACGCCGACGAAGGGATTGTCCGGAGGCACGCCATACCCTGACGGAACCGATACGTCGATGCGCAGGATCGAGCCCAAGAGCTCGCCCAGGTTCTGCCCGTTGCCGAGAGGGTCGCCGCCGGACCCTCCGTCGCCCAGCGCGACGTACAGATAGCCATCCGGACCGAACGCGATCTGCCCACCGTTGTGGTTGGCGAAGGGCTGTGGGATTTCGAGGATGACTTGTTCCGACGCGGGGTCGATCGCGTCCGACACCACGCGGAATCGCGACAACACGCTCCGTCGGGGCGGGCCTGCCGAGTAGTAGAGGTACACGAGGCCATCGCGCTCGAAGGTCGGTGAGAACGCCAGGCCGAGCAGCCCCTCTTCGCTCCGCGCGTCCGGGATGAGGCGGTCCGAGATGTCGCCGAACAGGGTGGCGGAGCCGCCGGACACCCGCACACGCCAGAGCTGCCCCGTCTGCGTCGCGATGACGGCCTCGTCCGCCCGGCCCGGCACGACAGCGAAGGCGAGCATCGCGGGAAACGTCGCGGCGGGGATCGTCGGAACAACGCGGTAGCCCTGAGGTCTGGGCGTCGGGGCCGCGGCGCCACTGGGGCCGGTCGGAGCGGAAGGCGTCGCCGTGGGCGCGGCGCCGGTCACAACCGTGGCAGCGGCCGGCGTCGTCGCGATGGGTGTGGGGCCCGGTGCGCCATCGTCGGTGCCACAACCGGCGGCGGCCACGCCCGCGAGCGCCGTCACCGCCAGCGCGAGCCGTTGCATCATCGCCCTCCATGCTACGCCACGCCGTGGCGCCGGGCCATTCGCCCGGCTGCCGCAGGCCATTCGGCCCGCAGCCGCGAGTGCCCTTCGGACCGCGGTGGCCAGCCCCACGGCGTCGATACTTCCTTGGACATGCTCGTACCGTTCCGACGTCGAACGGCGACCCTCGCGCGCCGAAGCACCGAGTACGCGTCCCACATCTTCGGTCAGACCTATCTAATCCTCGCCGGAGTCGTCGGCGCCGCGATCGTGGCCGTGGGCGCGGTCGGCGCCTCGGGGCTCTTCCTCAGCCGCTTCACGGAGGAGGAGTACGAAGACAAGATGCATGACGTGGCCGGGTTCGTCGCACCCGTCGTCGCAAACCATCTCGTACTCGAGGATCTCTCCGAACCCATGCCGCTCGAACGGGCGGAGACGATCCTCGAGATGGTCGTGGGGAACGCCTCGGACCGCCTGCGCGGGCTTCAGGTCTGGAACCTGGATGGCACGCGCGTCCTGGGCGATGGCACCGTCGCCGCCCCCACTGCCGCCGACCTGCGCGCCGTGGCGGCCGGCGCCACCGTCTACCGGGAGACGAAAGACGCGGACGGCGAGCCGCTCCTCGACACCTATGTTCCCCTTCGCCTCGGTGGCGACCAGCGGGTCGTCGGCGTCGTGGGCGCGCGGACGACGGCGGAACACCTGAAACAGGAGATCGCCGCCGTCCGCGGCTTCCTGTATCGCACCTTAGGCGGGACCCTAGCGCTCGCCTTTCTCGCGATGCTCGCCCTGATGTACTTGGGCAACCGCGCCATTAGACAGCGGGAGCGAGCGCTGCTCGCACAGTCTCGCGAGCTCGCGCGGGCCCGCCATGAAATTGCGCTCGCGATCATCGGCGCGCTCGACCTCCGGGACACGGAAACGGAGGGCCACTCGTTGCGGGTCCAAGGCCTCTCGCTGGCCATCGCCCGCGAGCTTGGCTGCAGCGATGAGGAGCTGGATGTCATCGGCCTCGGCGCGCTCCTACACGACATCGGCAAGATCGGCGTTCCTGATCACGTTCTCCGGAAGCCGGGACCCTTGACGGACGGCGAGTGGGACGACATCCGACGGCACCCGGAGCTGGGATATCGACTTCTCAAGCAGCTCACGCTCGCGTCCGGCGTCGCCGACATCGTCCGAGCGCACCACGAACGCTGGGACGGTACGGGCTACCCCCTGGGCCTCGCGGGCGACGCCATCCCCCTGGGCGCCCGCATCTTCGCCGTCGCCGACGCCTTCGACGCGATGACGTCGGACCGACCGTACCGGCGCGCCCTGGGGCGTGACGAGGCCATCGCCGAGATCGTGCGGGGCAGCGGTACGCAGTTCGACCCGCGGGTGGTTCGCGCCTTCCTCCGGGTCGCGGGCGTCCGCGAGGGCGAGCCCCTCGCTCTCGCCGCCTGACGCGCCCGCGGGAACTTTTCGTTCCGGCGCTTCGTCCCTCCTCATGCACGGGCCCGAACCATCCACCCGTTATCCGAAGGAGGAACCTCGAATGAAGCGCTGGCTGTTCATCACCGCCCTCCCGCTCGCGGTCGCCGCAGGCCTCGCCCTGAGCGTCGCAGTCGCCGGATCCCCGTTCGCATCGGACGACCCATCGTCCGAGGGATTCGTTCGAGAGGGCGACCAAGGAAGCGCGATGCCCGTCCCGTCGGACGATGGCACGCCTCCCGTCGCCGACACCGTCGTGGAAGACGACGCGGGCGACACGGCTCCCGGACCGGACGATCCCGCCGTGTCCCCGGTCACGTCCATCGATGACATTCCCGAGGACGAGTGCAACCTCGTGCACAACATCGATGCCTGCGAGCGCATCGCTATCGATGCCGCGAAGGCCGACCTGACCGCCCGGACCGGCGTGCCGGTCCAGGACATCGAGGTGTCGGTCATCGAAGCGACCTACTGGGATGGCTGCCTCGGCATCGAAACGCCGGGGATGGCGTGCATCCAGATCGCAGTGCCGGGATACCGCATC
>FWWL01005932.1_pt1 | contig 18305 bp, 15 predicted proteins | sample 2228331 | NCBI WGS metagenome assembly FWWL01 (sample SAMEA103939775, study PRJEB20133) | metagenome
GGGCAAAGTCGAAGAGCGCGCCCTCGGCGATCGGGGGCGCAATGAGCCCCGCCTCCTCCAGCGCTCGGGCAGCCCGTTGCCGCGCGGCCGCGAGATCGGCCGCGCGATCATTGGTCGGCCGGGCCGGCGGAAACCAAGCGACATTCGAGCCCACCCCATCGGCCACCGTCAGCAGGCCGTTGAGCTGCCAGGAGAGCCGCTTGACCGCGGCCAAATCGGTAAAGGCCTTCAAGCGAGGCCCCGGGCCAGAGCGCAAGGAAGGCGCGGATCACCTCGGCCGCATCCGCCTCAGCCTGGGCGCCAGCGGCGTCGAGCATCTTGCGCCAGTCGCCCCCGGGCCCGGTGCCCAAGCGGTTGCACTCCAGCACCCGCTCCGACGGGCGCCCGTGATGCCCCGCTGCCGCCGCATAAAGCTCATGCCGGCGTGTCTCGCAGCTGCCAAGCGCGCGCTAGAATCGGATCATGCCGCCAGAGTAGCGCCTCGGTGATTTCTCAGTGGCGGAAAGCCTGCACGCGACCCTCGCGCAGCCGGGCGCGGAAGCTTTCGGAGACTTTGCCAAGATCATGCAGGGCACATAGAAGCACCAATGCCTTGGAGAGCGGATCAGGAAAAGAGAGCGGGGCGATCAACCGCTCGGCCACCGCTGCGCCATCGAGCATGTGCAAAACCGCCGAGTGTTTCTGCCCACCCTCGGGGGCAGCTTTTTCCGGCCAACGCGCAACAATCGCCTCGATCCCGGTCATGGCACGCGCGGCTCATTTTTGCTGGTGATGAACCATCGTCTGAACTTGAAGCCCCTCATCAGCCTCACCCAACCGCCGCACAGTCAACATAAAAGACAGCTCTCCGTGCGCGGCTCATGCCACTTGGTTTCAGCCGATCGAAAATACTGGGCAAAACAAACAAGGCAACGTTGGGTTACCTGGTCCGAAGCGGCATCGCGCGCGATCGGCAGAGCGGCTTAGGCCGCGCGGTTTGGGCGCACGACGTTGGCGTAGGGATGGTTTAATGCGCGCCAAGAGCCCTCGCCTTCGGCCCAATTGGGGGCGGGCGGATCGATCTTTCCATGGCGCCGGCCGGAGCAACCTCTTGCGGCTTGCCAAGCCGCTTGGCCTATCGTGCCGCTAAAGGAGGGCGCCTTTTTTCTCTTCCGCACGCATTCGCTGGCTTGGCCAGCGCCGAGCAACAAGGGCCCCGCACAGACGCATCCGAAACGGTCTCCGTCATGCCGGTTCGGCACCGGAATGGCGGCAGACAGCAGACGCCCTTGCCGCAACGCCAAACCCGTTGCCTAGCCAGGTGAAACTCTATTTGACAAACAACGACCGAGGGGTTTTGAATGCACGAGCAGTCGAGTCGGCCTTCGCGCCGGCCGATCTCGGCATTGATCCAAAAAATCAGGGGAGGACCTTCATGAAAAAGCTTCTCGTAACGACAGCGCTTGCGACAGCGCTACTTGGCGGTCGTGCGGCAGCGCTGGATGAAATTCGCTGGCAAGTGCCGATGTCCTTCGCCTCGACGCTGACCGCCTTGGGCGACACGATGCCCTGGGTGGCCGAGCAGCTGCGCATCGCCTCTGGCGGTAAGATTGACTTGCGCGTGGCCGAGCCTGGCACTGTCATCCCGGCCTTGTCAATTTTCGAGAACGTGAGCCAGGGGAACGTCGATGCAGGCTATTCATGGATGGGCTACGAATGGGGCACGGTGCCGGCCGCGGCCCTGTTTGGGGCCACGCCCTTTGGCCTTGAGTCAATCGAGTTCGTCGCCTGGATGACGCATCACGGAGGGCAAGAGCTTTTGGAGGAGGTCTTCCACCCCTACAATGTGCATCCAATCCTTTGCGGCACCATCAGCCCTGAGACTGCGGGCTGGTTCCGCCGCGAAGTGCCCACGGTTGATGATTTGCGCGGGCTCAGGTTTCGCGCGGCGGGTGTGGGCGGCGAGATCTTCCAGGAATTCGGCATGTCGGTGACGATGATGCCGGGCGGCGAGCTCTATCAGGCGCTCGAGACTGGCGTTCTTGATGCAACCGAATTTTCGCTGCCGACGGTGGACGAGCAGCTCGGCTTTTATCAGGTCGCCCCCTACCTCTACTTGCCAGGCTGGCACCAGCCCTCGACGAACCAGTATCTTTATATCAATCTTGACGTTTGGGAGAGCCTTAGCGAAGACACGCAAGCGATGATCAACATGGCCTGCATGGCTGGCGTTGCCTATTCGATCGCTCGCGCCGAGGCGCTGCAGGGGGCCGCGATCAAACGCTTCCAAGAGCGCGGCGTCAACGTCCGCACTTATTCAGACGAGCAGATCCGCGCGTTCCGTGAGGCTGCAAAAACGGTGCTCGAACGCTGGTCTGAGCGTGACGAGATGTTTGGTCGCGTCTATCGCTCGATGATGGAATTCCAGGTCGAACACCGGCCGTGGAAGGAAATGGGCTATCTGCCGCGCGACTGGCAGACCCGCCTTGGGGAATGAACTGCCCGCAAGAGCCGAACAGAGGCCGCGTCGGAGGCCTCCGGCGCGGTCGCATTCTCTTGACCCATCGGAATTATTCCAGAAACTCGGTCGCTGATGGATCGTGTCGCTGACAGATAGCGTCAGATCCGGCTAGCAGGGCCTACGGATGACCGAAACAAAAGACGATATCACCCTCGACCTTGAACGCGTGGAGCAAGCCAGCGCGCGCGGCCAGATGCTTGATTTTCCGCCCACTTTGCTTTCGCGGATCCTCGAGCGCTTCATCGACTCTGTCGCTGCAGTGATCAATTGGATTTGGGCGGTGCTCGTGCTTGTGATTGTGGCCAATGTGATTGGGCGCTACGCCCTTTCGGTCAATTATGTTTGGGTCGAAGAGGTGCAATGGCACCTCTATGCTATCGGCTACATGCTGGGGATCGGCTATGCCCTACGCCATGATGGGCATGTCCGCGTTGACGCGTTGGCGCTGCATTTCCGCCCCATCACGCGCGCTTGGATCGAGCTCTTCGGCATCCTGATTTTGATCGCGCCGGTAATCTACATGATTGTGAGCTACGCGATCCCCTTCGTCGACAATGCGCTGCAAACGGGCGAGCGGTCGGCCGCGCCGAATGGGCTTGGTAACCGCTGGGCGATGAAGGCGGTGGTTCTGATTGCTTTCATCTATCTCGGGATCGCAACGCTGGCGCGCCTGTCGCGGGTGATGGCGTTTTTGTGGGAGTACCACATCGGCCGCTCACTCCCACGCGCAATCACGACAGGCATCACGGCCATTATCTTTGCGATCACTGTCTATGCGGGGGTGATGCCCTTTTATATGGTCATGCTCGGCCCGCATCCGCGGCCGCGTGATGTTGAACGACTGCTTGCAAGTGTCTACCAGCGGCCACCACTACGCATCACCGAACTTGATTGCGGCGGGTTGTTCCCTTCGGTTGAGATCGATCGTTCAGGCGAAAGGGCGCGGCTTCTCTGGCGGTTCGGCTGGCGCTGTGCGGTGACGGCGTCGATCACAGGTGACCGCGACGACCTTCTCTTTGGCCAACCGATGGTTGAAGGAGCTGAGATCCGCGGCACGCTTAGGCTTGATCGCACCTTCCGCTGGGGTGAGGCGCGCTCGGCCCTTATGTTGGTCTCCGACCCGCGGAGCGGCTAAGGGCGTTCTACCACACGCGGCCCCAGCAGAAGCTTCCCGTTTTTCGTTTGAGGTTGTTATGCTTGCGATCAACGAAATCCTGGTCATCGCGCTCCTCTTCTCATTTGTCGGGCTTTTGTTTTTGGGCTTTCCGGTGGCCTGGTCGCTTGCTGGCGTTTCGGTTTTGTTCAGCTTTCTGGCCATCTGGGGCCACGAGACGCTGGGCTGGGAGACCTACTTCCTGACCGATATGCGCATTTTCGGGGTGATGGTGCAGCGAATTTGGGGTCAGATGTCAAACTGGCTTCTGGTTGCGCTCCCCATGTTCATCTTTATGGGGCTCATGCTCGAGCGCTCGGGCGTTACCGAAAAACTTATGCAAAATTTCGTCGTGCTCTTCGGCCGCTTGCGGGGCGGGCTCGCCCTTGGGGTGGTGGTCATCGGCGTCCTTTTGGCAGCTTCAACCGGAATTGTTGGCGCCTCGGTGGTGCTGCTTGCTCTCTTGTCAATGCCGATCATGCTTCAGCAAGGCTACAACAAGGGATTTGCCTCAGGAGTGGTGGCCGCTTCGGGGACACTTGGCATCCTGATCCCGCCCTCAATCATGTTGATCATTATGGCCGATCAGATGTCCGTGCCGGTGGGAAACCTGTTTATGGGAGCCTTGTTGCCAGGGCTGATGCTCGGCGGATTTTATTTTCTCTATGTGCTTTTGATTGCGACAGTGATCCCGAAGCTCGCTCCAGCCCCGCGTGAGCTTCCGCCCATCACGCTGCGGCTCATCGGGAGCACGCTTTGGGCCGTGGTGCCGCCTTTGTTGCTTATTGTCGCGGTGCTTGGATCGATTTTCATGGGCTTGGCCACCCCAACCGAAGCCTCAGGCGTGGGCGCCCTTGGGGCAACGCTGCTGGCTGGCTTGAACCGCAAGCTGAGCCTAGCCGTTTTGCGCGATGTCGTGATGAAGACGACGCTGACCACCGCCTTCATCTTCGGCATCTTCCTTGGCGCAACGATGTTTGCCGTGGTGATGCGTCAGCTTGGCGGCGACGAATTCATTGCGCACCTGCTCAAGGCCCTACCCTTCAGCGCGGGTGGGATTGTTCTTGTGATCTTGTTTGTGGCGTTTCTTGCCGGGTTTTTCTTGGATTGGCTCGAGATCTCGCTCATTATGCTGCCGCTTGTCTATCCGGTTGTGGTCGCGCTTGGTTTTGATCCAGTCTGGTTCATTGTGCTGTTTGCGGTCACGCTGCAAACCTCGTTTTTGACCCCGCCTGTTGGGTTCTCGCTCTTCTATCTGCGTGGCGTGGTTCCACCGGGGGTTACCATCACTGATATCTATAAGGGCATCATACCCTTTGTTCTGTTGCAGCTTCTTGCTGTGTTGGTTGTGTTCCTCATCCCCGAGATCGCCCTTTGGCTGCCAAGCAAGCTGCTTTGAGCCGTGCCATCGCCCGCATCCGGCACGGCAGCACTTGCCATGGGCTGTCTTGTGTTTAAATCGCGGTTGAAGCCGCAGAACGAACGGGAGCAAATGCCCGCCACCAGCCCTACACCCCCGTTCGCGGCGCGCGTCGCGCTTCTTACGCTTTCCGTCATCGCTTTGTCCCCGCACGACCCTCGCCTCCCCTCAGCTCGGAGACCCACAGCGATCGAAGCCCTCGGGGCGCTTGCATACTGCGGCTCTGGGCATAGGAAAGTCGCGTTGCGGCACCTTGCCGCACCGAAGCCGCAACACCGCGCACCATGCGCTTGACGCTCGCTCTTTCTCGCTGATGCCTTGGGCCCAGGGCTCAGTCAGCATGTTTTTGGTGCTTGCCCCACCAATCAGCTTCGCGTAAGAACCGCGGTGGGACACCCCTCCCCACCGAGGGGCGCTTATCTGGAAGGATAACCATGACCGATCATTCGATCCCGGCGGCGCGACCGGCCAATCCGCGCTTCTCCTCCGGCCCTTGCGCAAAGATCCCCGGCTTCCAGCTCGCGCTTCTGGCTGATGCCGCCCTTGGCCGCTCGCACCGCTCAAGCCTGGGCAAGGCCAAGCTCAAGCGCGCCATCGATCTGAGCCGCGAGGTTCTGCAGGTTCCTGCCGATTATCGCATCGGCATTGTGCCCGCCTCCGACACGGGCGCGGTCGAGATGGCGATGTGGTCGCTCTTAGGCGCGCGGGGTGTGGAAATGCTCGCCTGGGAAAGCTTCGGTGAGGGCTGGGTTACGGATGCGGTCAAGCAGCTCAAGCTCGACGCCACCGTTCGCCGCGCGCCCTATGGCCAGATTGTCGATTTCACCGCCGTCGATTGGGACAAGGATGTCGTATTCACCTGGAACGGCACCACCTCAGGCGTGCGGGTGCCTTCGGGCGATCTGATCCCCGCCAACCGCCAGGGGCTCACCCTTTGCGATGCCACCTCGGCCGTCTTTGCCATGGCTATGCCGTGGGAGAAGCTCGATGTCGTGACCTTCTCCTGGCAGAAGGTGCTCGGCGGGGAAGCCGCGCATGGCGTGCTGATCCTGTCGCCGCGGGCGGTGAAGCGGCTTGAAAGCTATACACCCCCTTGGCCCTTGCCCAAGATTTTTCGCCTCACCGAGGGCGGTAAGCTGATTGAGGGTATCTTTCAGGGCGAGACGATCAACACACCCTCGATGCTCTGCGTTGAGGATTACCTTGTCGCCCTGGAATGGGCGCAAACGATCGGGGGTCTGCCCGCGCTCATCGCCCGCACCGAGGCCAATGCCCGCGTGGTGTGGGATTTTGTCGCAGCCCGGCCCTGGATCGCAAACCTCGCCGAAGATCCGGCCACGGCCTCGACCACTTCGGTCTGCCTCAAATTCACTGATCCGGAAATTACTGATGCCGCGGCCTTTGCAAAGGCGGTGGTCAAGCGGCTTGAGGCCGAGGGCGTGGCCTTTGACATCGGCGCCTATCGCGACGCACCTCCAGGTCTCAGGATCTGGTGCGGGGCGACGGTCGAGAAAGCCGATCTCGAAGCGCTGATGCCCTGGATCGAGTGGGCCTACTCCGTCGAACGCGCCCGTTTACGCGCGGTTGCCTAAGCCTGCCATCACATTTTCCGCACGGCTTAACCGAAGCGCGCGCCCGGGCCTTGCCCCTTGAACCCCCTGCAGCACCCCTTCAACCGCCTTTTGAAAGGAACCGCCTATGGCGCCTCGTGTTCTTGTCTCGGACAATCTTTCTGAGCGCGCGGTCCAGATCTTAAGCGACCGTGGTCTTGTCGTCGACTACCGCCCCGAGGTCGGCAAGGATAAAGAAAAGCTTTCTGAGATCATAGGGGCGTATGACGGCCTTGCCATCCGTTCGACCACCAAGGTCACCGCAAAGCTGTTGGAGCGCGCCACCCGGCTCAAAGTGATTGGCCGCGCTGGTATTGGGGTCGACAACGTCGATATCCCCGCCGCAAGCCGGCGCGGGATCATCGTCATGAACACCCCCTTTGGCAATGCGATCACCACCGCTGAACACACGCTCGCGCTGATGTTCGCGCTTGCCCGCCAGATCCCTGAGGCCAATGCCTCGACCCATGCCGGCAAGTGGGAAAAGAACCGCTTCATGGGCGTTGAGCTCTTCAACAAGACGCTCGGCGTGATCGGCGTGGGCAACATCGGCTCGATTGTCTGCGACCGCGCGCTTGGCCTCAAGATGAAGGTGATTGGGTATGACCCCTTCCTTTCGGAAGACCGCGCGCGCGCGATCGGCGTGCAGAAGGTGGAGCTCGACGAGCTCCTCGCGCGGGCCGATTTCATCACCCTGCATGTGCCGCTCACCGACAAGACCCGCAACCTTTTGAGCCGTGAAAACCTGGCCAAGACGAAGAAGGGCGTGCGGATCATCAACTGCGCCCGAGGCGGGCTCGTCGATGAAGAGGCGCTGGCCGAGATGATCCGCTCAGGGCACGTGGCGGGGGCGGCGCTTGATGTCTTTGCGGTGGAACCGGCCACGGAGAACCCGCTCTTTGGCCTGCCAAATGTGGTCTGCACCCCACATCTTGGCGCCTCAACAATCGAGGCGCAGGAGAATGTGGCGCTCCAGATCGCTGAGCAGATGGCCGATTATCTGCTCACGGGGGCGGTGCAGAATGCGCTTAACATGCCTTCGGTCACGGCCGAGGAGGCCGCCGTGATGGGCCCCTGGATCAAGCTTGCCGAATATCTGGGCTCGTTCGCCGGACAGCTCACCGAAGAGCCGATCCGCGCCATCAACGTCCTCTACGACGGGGTTGCGGCCGGGATGAACACCAAGGCGCTTGATGCGGCGGTGATCGCAGGCGTGCTCAAGGCCGCAAATCCGGATGTCAACATGGTGTCAGCACCGGTGATTGCACGCGAGCGGGGGATCCAGCTTTCGACCACGACGCAGTCGAAATCGGGTGTCTTTGACGGCTACATCAAGCTGACCGTTGTCACCGACCAGCGCGAGCGCTCGGTTGCCGGCACCGTCTTTTCCGACCGGCGACCGCGCTTTATCCAGATTAAGGGCATCAACATCGAGGCCGAGGTCGGTGCGCATATGCTTTACACAACCAATGAAGACGTGCCGGGCATCATCGGCGTGCTTGGCACCACCATGGGCAAGCATGGGGTCAACATTGCCAATTTCACGCTCGGCCGCTCAGCGCCCGGGGGGGATGCAATCGCACTCCTGTATCTCGACCACCCGGTCGCTCCGGAAATCATCGACGAGCTCCGCGCAACGGGCCTGTTTAAACAGGTCCAGCCACTTCGGTTCGATGTGGGCTAAAGGGGCAAATGGGGTTTCGGGGTCGCCTGCGCCCGCGGTGCTTCTTTTATGAGCAAAGCCAGCCTAAAAGGCAGCCGTGCGCCTGCAGACTTTTGCCGCGCGATCTGCGTGCGGTCGATCGCGTGCCAACTAAGCCAATTCGCGGGAAGGGCTTTGGCAAGCCGCGCTCTTTATTGAGAAGCCGCGCAGCCTGTCCGGCATCGGTTGCCGTTTCGCCGCCTGGCGGTGTTGGCAAGCCGCGCTCTTGTTTGAGAAGCCGCGCAGCCGGCTCGCCCCGGCCTGGGCTCAGGCTTTGGGGGCGTCTTGCCAGCCAAATTTGTTCCTGAAAAACCTTGCCTCAAGGCACGGGCAGCTTGCCATGCCCTGGCCCGGGCGCGCTTTCCGGCCCGCCCGTTGCGCCACGCCGAGGTCACCCTTTGCGCGCCGCCCTAAGCGCGGGGGATTTTCCGCACCATCGCCGTCTTCCACTTGATTCGTTTGTTGTCGTCCGCCATATCTTCAGCCCCGAGACAACCAAAGAAGCGACGGGCTTTCGAAGGGCCCTGCGGGCCAAGGTTTGGGGATTTGACGCGCAAACTGTTCCGACAGCCCTCTTCGCCAAGCACTGTGTTGCAAACGCGTCGCCGCAGCGCTTTTCCTTTCGAGCTGGCCGCTCTATCTTAACCCTGAAAGCGCTAAACGATGGCCATCTTTTCCTTGATTGATCCTTTCGCGCCGGCAAAGGGCGCGCCGCCTGAGCGGCTTGGCCCTTTTTTTCGCTGGGCACTCGCTGGGAGCTGGCCCGCGGTCATCATTGCCACAGCCATTTCTGTCGCCGCCGGAATTGTCGAGGTTTTGGCGGCTTTGGCCTTGGGGTGGGTGGTTGATGCGGCTGCACACCATGCTGCGGGTAACTTTTGGGCGGCGCATTGGGCGCTTGTAGCGGGCTTTGCTGTTCTGTTTTTGCTCTTGCGACCGCTCGCCTTCGGGCTGAACAGCGTGGCGAACTTTTTACTGCTTGCACCCAATATTGAGCCTTTGGTTCTAAGCCGGCTCAACCATTACACGCTTGGCCAGTCGATCACGTATTTTGACAATGACTTTGCCGGCCGGATTGCACAAAAGCAGCTGCAGACCGCGCGGGCAATCGCCGATGTGGTCAGCGAAGCGATCAACACCGCGGCCTTTGCTTTGGCCTCGCTTCTGGGCTCGGTGGCTTTGGTTGCGGCCATCGATTGGCGGCTTGGGCTGGCCTTAGCGGCCTGGAGTGCTCTTTACTTGGCTTTTATCCGCGTGCTTTTGCCCCGCATACGGGCAAGAGCGGTGTTGAGGGCGGGGGCGCGTGCAGCGGTTACGGGGCAGATTGTCGACACGCTTGCCAATATTCGCACTGTCAAACTCTTTGCCCATGACCGCAACGAGGACGAGGCCGCGCGCAGTGCCCTGCGGCGCTATCGCGAGCGCGTGATCGGCTACGGCCAGGTGTCGGCGGCCTTTCGTATTGGCTTGATGCTCATTGGCGGTCTTTTGCCGGTGCTCTTGGTTTTGGGCTCGCTTTGGCTGTGGAGCTTGGGGCGGGCGACACCGGGCGATATCGTCGCCGCCGGCACCGTTGCCATTCGCTTGGCGCAGATGACGGGGTGGGTCAGCTTTGTGTTGATGGCCATCTACAGCAATTTAGGCGAAATCGAAGATGGCATCCGCACCTTTGCCGTGCCCTATGCGCTGACCGACGCGCCAGAGGCGAAATCTCTGCCTAAGGTATGCGGGGCGATTGCCTTTGACGATGTCGCTTTTGCCTATGGGAAGAGTGGGAAGCGGCGTGGCGCGGTTGATGGCGTCACGCTCTCGATCGCGCCTGGCGAGCGGGTTGGAATTGTCGGCGCTTCCGGCGCGGGCAAATCAACGCTCGTTGCGCTTTTGCTTCGCCTTTATGATCCCGAGCGCGGCCGGGTTATGATCGACGGATATGATCTTCGCACAGTGACGCAAGAGAGCCTGCGCCGGCAGATTGCCGTGGTCACCCAGGAGACCGCGCTGTTTAACCGCTCGGCCCGCGACAACATTGCCTATGGTCGACCTGGGGCGAGCGAGGCCGAAATTTTCGCTGCCGCCCAAGCGGCCGAAGCGCATGACTTCATCCTCGGTCTTATCGACCCGGCGGGGCGCAAGGGCTATGACGCGCATCTTGGCGAACGGGGGGTCCGGCTTTCGGGCGGGCAGCGCCAGCGCATTGCGCTTGCGCGTGCGTTTCTCAAAAATGCGCCGATTTTGGTGCTCGATGAGGCCACCTCGGCACTCGACTCTGAGGTTGAGGCAAGCATCCAAGCCGCGCTCGATCGTCTTGCCGCGGGGCGCACGGTTCTTGCCGTTGCGCACCGGCTTTCGACAATTGCGCGCATGGATCGAATTGTGGTGATGGACCGCGGGCGGATTGTTGAGCAAGGCACGCATGCCGAATTGCTGGCCCATGGCGGGCTCTATGCGCGCTACTGGGCGCGGCAATCCGGCGGCTTCCTTGGTATCGATGCCGAGGAGGCCCAGCCCGGGTTTGGCCAGACTGCGCTTGCCGACCAGTAATGACCCTCACGGCGATGCTTCGGGTTGAAAAGCTCGATCTCAGCGGGCACGGTGTGGCAGGCTCGTTCCGCATTGCCCGCGCGCTGCCAGGCGAACTTGTTGAGGGCGTCATCAGCGCAGGGCGTATGGCCAATCCGATTATCCGTGAGGCCTCACCCGACCGTGTTGAGCCCAACTGCCCGCATTATGGCGCCTGTGGCGGCTGCACGCTGATGCACGCGACAGATCCCTTCGTTGCCGAATGGAAAGCGAGCGTGGTGCGCAAGGCCTTGGCAGCGCGGGGGCTTTCGGCCCCCTTTGCGCCTGTGGCCATCTCCCCACCGCAAAGCCGCCGGCGTGCCGTTTTTGCAGCGCAGAGGCGTCAAGACGGCGCGGTCGTTGGCTTCCACGCCCGAGCCTCGACCGAGATTGTGCCAATCCCCGAATGCCGCCTGCTTGAGCCCCGCCTGGTCGAGCTGCGCAAGGCCTTGGGCGCGCTTATCGCGATCGGGGCATCGCGCAACGCAGGGCTTGATGTGAGCGTCACAGCCCTTGAGCCGGGCGCCGATGTGGCGGTGACAGGCAGCCCCTGCCCAACCGGCAGACGCATCGAAGCGCTCGCTTCCTGGGCGGCTCAGGCCGGCGTTGCCCGGCTCAGCTGGGAGGGCGAAACGCTCTTCCAAAGCGCTGCGCCCTGGACAGAATTCGGCCGAGCGCGGGTTTACCCACCGCCGGGAGCCTTCCTGCAAGCCACGCGTCACGGCGAAGCGGCGCTTTCTGGCGCGGTGCTTTATGCTCTCAGAGGCGTGCGCCGCGCGGCCGATTTGTTCGCAGGCTGCGGCACCTTTACGCTTCGGCTCGCCGAACAGGCGCGCGTGCATGCCGTCGAGCGGGATCAAAGGCATCTTGCCGCGCTTGCTGAGGCCGCGCGCAGGACGCCCGCGCTCAAACCGGTTGCCACCGAAGCGCGCGATTTGCACAAGCGGCCATTTCTCGCCGCAGAGCTCAAAGGTTTTGATGCCGTTGTCATCGACCCCCCGCGTGCGGGCGCTGAGGCACAGGCCAAGGAGCTTGCCTTAGCGCGGGTTCCGGTTGTGGCGATGGTCTCCTGCAATCCGGTCACATTTGCGCGCGACGCGGCGATCCTTGTCAGCGCGGGCTATCGGCTTGACTGGGTGCAAGTGGTTGATCAATTCCGCTGGTCAACGCATGTCGAGCTGGCCGCGCGGTTAGCGCTTTCCCATCTCCCAGCGCAACCACCGCCAGGTGTTGAAGCTTAGACACGTCAAGTGATATCTAAACCGGCTCTTCCGGAACTGCACCTGCGAAACCGATGAACCCCTCTCGCCGCCTCATCGCCGAATTTGTCGAAACCCGCCGCTTTCAAAACGCAATCACCGCGGTTATTTTGGTCAACGCGGTTTTTTTGGGTCTCGAGACATCGCCCACCATCATGGCCACGGTTGGGCCGGCAGTTGTTTTTCTCGACAGCCTTTGCCTTTTGATTTTCGTTCTTGAGATCCTCGTCAAACTTTATGCCTTTCGCTTGAGCTTTTTCCGCTCAGGCTGGAATGTCTTTGATTTCGTGATTGTCGCAATTTCCCTGGTGCCGTGGACGCACAGCTTTACAGTTTTGCGCGCGCTTCGAATTCTCAGGTTGTTGCGGCTGGTATCGGTCACGCCAACTCTGCGCCGGGTGGTTGAGGGCTTTTTACGAGCGGTCCCAGGAATGGGTTCGGTCTTTTTAATGTTGGCGATGATCTTTTATATTGGCGCGGTGATGGCGACAAAGCTGTTCGGCGAAGCCTTTCCCGAATGGTTCGGCACAATTGGCCGCTCGGCTTATTCGCTGTTCCAAATCATGACGCTCGAATCATGGTCGATGGGCATTGTCCGGCCGGTCATGGCGGTTTATCCCTATGCCTGGGCATTTTTCATTCCCTTTATCATGATGACGACCTTTGCAGTCGTCAACCTGCTCGTTGGGCTTATCGTCAATTCAATGCAAGAAGCGCATAATGCCGAAGCCAATGCGGCAACGGATGTTTTCCGTGAAGAGGTGCTCGAGCGCTTGCGCCGGATCGAAGCGCAGCTTACCGCACGCGAGGCGCCTAAAGGCACCGCATCGGTTGACGAAGCCAGGCAGCCTTGACCACACGCGGTGAAAGCGTGCTTATCAAGTGAAACGTGCGGCCAAGAAGCGCATGGTAAAAGTGACGCGAGCTTCTGGAGGCTTATATCATGTCGAAACGCCCGATCGTTTTTCGAGGAGTGGTGCATCCCTGGCACCACGACATCTTCGGCCACATGAATGTGCGTCATTACGCGCCCTTCTTTGACGATGCCTCGTTTCATTTCTACGCCGTCATTGGACTCAACATTGAGCGCGTGCTCAACGAGCATGGGGTGCATGTGGTCACCGCCCGCAGCGAAACTAATTTTTTGCGCGAACTTAAAGCGGGCGACCTGTTTGTGATCGACGCCGCGGTCAAAAAGATTGGCAACAGAAGCGTCACGGTCGAGTTGCGCATGCTGCATGCTGAAACCGGCAATGTGCACGCCACCTGCACGATTACTGAGGTGTTCTTTGACCCCAAGACGCGCCGCTCAGCGCCAATGCCCGAGCCCGTGCGGGAGCTTTATGGGCGTTGGCTGATCAGTGACGAGCCAGCCGAACCTTCTCGCCCGTAAGCAATTCTGAGCCCGCCTTTCGGCGGTCAAGCGAGCTTGCCCGCCTCCCGCAAAGCGGGGGCCGATGGCGCCCCACCGGCACCGTGGGGGCTTGCGCGGCTTGCGCAAAGCGCGCGGGGCTTCACGTGCCTTCCAGCAGCATTTGGTCGTCTGGGGGGCCCGCGGGTTCGGGCGCAGGCAATGCCTTGCGCAACCGACCGGCGCGTGCCAACCGCGCTGCGGGCGCCCTCGACGAGGGCCCTCAGATGACCGCAACCGCCTCTTGGCGGAAAAAGGCAGGGCACGCAGAACAGGCCGGACGCGCTCAAGCGAAAGGCCGCAAAGCCCAAGGTCCCTCTCGCGGTTAATGCCTCCCTTGTGACAGAGCGCGAGAAGGCCCGTTTTCGCCGCGGCGTTTCTTGACTTAAGGCTTGATTCGTCTGTCATCGTCGCCAAGCCGGGGCGGGCGGAACGACGAGTCTTTGGCACCGCACCCATCCGTCCGCATCGCCACCGATCCCCAGGCCGGAGGCCAGCTGCGCACCGCTGCCCACGCCTCGTTCACAAAATTTCGGTGATGATGCGAAAGCAAGAAGGGCGCGCGCTCACCACCCACCCCGAGGCTTAGGGAGACTCGGGCGTTCCGAGTGCGCGACCCCAAGCGTGGATCAGGTTTCCCAAGAACGCCCCTCGACGTGTGACGAAGCCCGCGCGCCGCGGGTTTTCCACACGCGCGCAGCGGCCTGTTAGTTGCGGGTTTTATCCACAAGCTTGCCCTTGCCGATCCAGGGCATCATCGCCCGCAGCCGTGCTCCCACCTCTTCAATCGGATGTTGATCAGCAAGCCTGCGCATGGCCTTGAAGCTCGGCTGGCCAACCGCGCATTCCGTGATCCACTCGCGGACAAATTTGCCCGACTGAATATCGGCCAAAACCGCGCGCATGCGCGCCTTGGTCTCGTCGCGTGGCAAAATCCGTGGCCCTGAGACATATTCGCCATACTCAGCGGTGTTGGAGATGGAATAATTCATCGTCGCAATCCCGCCTTCGTAGATGAGATCGACGATGAGCTTCACTTCGTGCAGGCACTCGAAATAGGCCATCTCGGGGGCATAGCCCGCCTCAACCAGGGTTTCGAAGCCAAGCCGAATGAGCTCGACAAGCCCGCCGCACAAAACGGCTTGCTCCCCGAAGAGATCGGTTTCGCATTCCTCACGGAAGGTCGTCTCAATAATGCCAGACCGCCCGCCCCCAATGGCGGCACAATAGCTGAGCGCAAGCTCGCGCGCGCGCCCGGTTGCATCCTGATGCACCGCAACCAGGCAGGGAACGCCCCCGCCCTTGACGAACTCAGCGCGGACGGTGTGGCCGGGGCCTTTCGGCGCCATCATCACCACATCGACCCCAGGCTTGGGCTCGATCAGGCCGAAATGGATATTGAGCCCATGGGCAAAGGCGATTGCGGCCCCATCACGCAGATTGTCATGAACATGAGCCTTGTAAACCGCGGCCTGCATTTCATCGGGCATGGTGAACATGATGAGATCGCACCATGCCGCAGCCTCGGAGAGGCCCATCACCCTAAGGCCTTCGGCCTCGGCCTTTTTTGCGCTTGGCGAGCCTGGTCGAAGCGCGACCACAAGCTCGCGCACGCCAGAGTCGCGGAGATTCAACGCATGGGCATGGCCCTGGCTGCCGTAGCCCAAAATGGCGATCTTCTTCCCCTTGATGAGGTTCAAATCGCAGTCACGGTCATAATAGACGCGCATGTGGCTCTCCCTCGGTTTTAAACGATGGGGCCTTAGCGCAAAGCGCTTTGCCCTGCTAGGGCCGTCATGCCAGTCTTTCAGACCGGAAAGGGGGCAACGTTTCCGCATACCGCCATCGCGCGGGCAAGCGGCGCGTATCGGAGGCGCGATTAATGATCAATCGAGTGTGCGTGCTTCTGAGGCAACCAAAATGGGGATCTTGCCGCGGATCGGAAAGGCAAGACGCGCCGTCTGCGAAATCAGCTCACCGCGCACAGGGTCAAAACTTAGCCGCCCCTGGGTGACCGGGCAGACGAGCGTTTCGAGCATGCGCCGGTCGATCCCTTGGGCTTCAAGCGCAAGTCGTGCGGGTGTTTCGGCTGGCTGCGGTAGCGCAGCGGGGGTCTCATCAGGCGAAATGCTCATTGTCGACGCTCCCCTGCCCCGCTTTCTTTCGTGCGAATGGCGAATTCCATCAGGGTCACCAGCGTTTCCCGACGCGTTTCCAAGGAGGGCGCTTCGAGCAGCATTTGCCGCTCTTCGGGGGCAAGCGGGGCTAGCATGGACAGCGCGTTGATCAAAAGCTCGTCCTCGGCCTCACTGAGGCTTGCCCAATCCACGCCGACCCCGCGCGCGGCAAAAAAGCGGCGCAACAGGTCCATAAATGCCCTGCGGTCAAGGCCCGAATCCCGCTCAGCAGGGCCGATGTCGCGGGCAAAATCGTTCCAGCCCGCGCGCACCATACGAAACGGTGTGTCCTTGGTCACCTCCTCGAGCACCCGAAAGCGCGAGATGCCGGTCAGGGTGATCAAATAACGGCCATCTTCGGTTTCCGAAAATGCGGTAAGCCGCCCCGCACAGCCGATTGCATGCAACATGGGTGCATGAGCCTGCCCGCGGCCCTCGGGCACCGCGCGTGGCTGGATCATCCCAATCAGCCGATGACGCGTGGCAAGACAAAAATCGACCATGGCGACATACCGCGGCTCAAAAATGTGCAACGGCAGCCGCGCGCGCGGCAACAACAATGCCCCCGGCAGCGGAAAGATCGGGATCGTTTCAGGAAGCTCAACCGCTTTCATCATGGCAAGATCTATCGCGGCGGGCCGTTGTGTCCAGCCAACGCGGCCCTGATCGGGTTTGAAAGACGCAAAAAAGGAGCCGCGTGGCAAAGTATTGGCTCGCCTTATTTGCGCCCCTCAACGCGCGCCCCTGCGGGCGCTTTCCGGCAAAGAACGAGGCGTAGAGCTTTTTCGCGTGCGTCTCAGATCGAACAGGTGCACGCAAAGAAGCTTTCAGGCAAGCCTCTTTGCGACGTTTTTGCAACGCTGCTGCGCAAGCGCGCGTCAGCTAAACAGCATCGAGCTCAGCCGGCGCCTTCCCTTTTGCGCCAAAGGATCATTCGGCTTGAGCGATTCGAAGATTGTCAGAAGCTGGGTTTTCGCGGCCCCGTCGTTCCAATCGCGGGCGCGGCGGAACAGTTCGAGCAATTCGTCGATGGCCCCGCCCACATCCCCGCGGGCATAGAGCGCTTGCGCGAGGTCAAAGCGCGCTTGGTGATCATCCGGGTTTTCAGCAAGCCGCCGGCGCAGGGCATCAATCGGTCCGGCCTTTTCGGCCTGACGGGCAAGTTTAAGCTGTGCCCGTGCGGACTCAATTTCTTGCGCCTTGGCCAGGGCAGCCGGGGCTGCATTCAAAAGCGCGTCGGCCTCATCAAGCTGACCCAAGGCGATGCGCGCGCGTGCCATGCCGGCGTAGGCCTGAGCGTTTTCGGGCGCTTCAGCCGCGATCGCTGCGAAAATCTCAAACGCATCCGCCGCGGCGCCTTCGGCCAACAGCCGCTCGGCCTCTTCAAGCGCTGCGCCAAGCCCGCCGTCGCCCGCAAGGCTTGCAAGCTTTTCAACAAAGCGCTTGACTTCCGAGGCTGGCAAGGCGCCCTGAAAGGCATCAACCGCCCGGCCTTGGAAAAACGCATAAACGGTTGGGATCGACTGGATGCGGAGCTGCGCGGCCAAGCGCTGGTTCTTGTCAACATCGATTTTGACAAGCCGCACCCGCCCACGGGCTGCCCGCACCGCGGCTTCAAGCGCTGGGCCAAGCTGGCGGCAAGGCCCGCACCAGGGCGCCCAAAAATCGACAATCACCGGGACCGACTGGCTGGCCTCAATGACATCGGCCATAAAGCTTGCTTCACTTCCGTCTTTGATAACGTCGTCTACTTTCAGCACGGAAAGCCTCCTTGTGACTTTGTCGCCCAATATGCGCATTGCCAAGGCGCGTTCCAAGGTTTGATCAGCTTGGAAAAGCGCTTTTCATCCCCTTTCAGAAAACGGCCAAGGCACCGCAAGCGCCTTTTGTCCAGTCAGAATTGCAAATCCTTTAGGCACCAAGGCCATCACCTGTGGACTTTGCGCCTCAAGCCCCCCCGTAAAATGCCCAAAAGCGGGCAGGATGAGATGCTCGTCTCCCACCAAAAACGCAGGGCGCTTTTGCCCGGCCAGGCGCACCACCGGGTGAACATGCGCCGAAATATCGGGCCCCGCCCCCGCTTGATGGCGAAGCGTCAGGCCGCAAAGGCTTAAGGATTCAAGGGCCCGCCCAGGCAAGCCCAGTCGGGCCGGATCGAAGCCGGCATCGTGATTGCCCTCGATCCAAAGCCATTCGCGGCGCTCCGCCAGTCGCACCATCTGTGACCTGAGCTCTGCAGCAAGGGCAGAAGCCGCGCGACAATCGTCGAAAGCATCGCCAAGCACCACCACTCGCCTGGCCTCTGTTTCGGTTAAGGCGCGCTCAAGCTTGGCAAGCGTTTCTGTTTCGCCCCAGGGGGGAAGAAGACTTCCCCCCAAACGGGCAAGCCGCTCAGCCTTGCCCAAATGAAGATCAGCAAGAATCACTGTCGATTCCTCAGGCCACCAGAGCGCGCCATCGGTGCGCGCCACAAGCCGCACCCCAGCAAAACGAAACGTGACGCTATCGGTCCAG
>FWWL01005933.1_pt1 | contig 18301 bp, 17 predicted proteins | sample 2228331 | NCBI WGS metagenome assembly FWWL01 (sample SAMEA103939775, study PRJEB20133) | metagenome
GCATGCAAAATCAAAAAATGCTGTGTTATGTTTATACGAATCATACAAACATCTTCAACGAAAGGAAGAAATGGAACAATTAAAGAAAAAGTTTTCGTATTTGGAATAAGAAAAACCTATTTAACATAATATAAATTATAGGACATTTATATGATAAAAAGATTTGATGAAATTAAAGACAATCAATTGCTTGATGTAGCCGAAAAGATGGCTATTGCTGCCAGAACTGCACCGAAAGCCAGAGGTATAGACAATCTGGAAATTTTAATTTTAACTGGCGATCATTTAGTAATGCTTTCTGAAAAGATGAAAGAAATATCATCAAGAGATCAGGTAGCCTTTTTTAGTCGTGATGCCGAAAATGTTTTACAATCGTCTGTGGTTATTCTTATAGGTGTAAAGTACAAATCGTTGGGATTAAAAAATTGTGGCTGGTGTGGCTGGAATACATGTGATGAGAAAGAAAAACATCCCGATCATCCATGTGCTTATAATTTGAATGATCTTGGTATAGCAATTGGGTCGTCCGTTTCTGTTGCTGCAAACCATTGTGTTGATAACAGAGTAATGTTTTCTGTTGGCAAAGCAGCAGTTGAACTTGGTTTATTTTCAACAGAGATTAGAGCTGCCTTTGGCATTCCTCTTTCTGCAAGTAATAAGAATCCCTTTTTCGACAGAAAACCTATTTAACATAATATAACGCATGAGATTTTTATTAATTGATAAGGTTCATCCTATATTGATCGAAAAATTAGCTCATGTTGGTATTCAATGCGATTATTTCGAAAACCTTACTTATCAAAAAGCTTTGGAGATCATTGCCAGTTACGAAGGTATTGTTGTGCGAAGTAAGTTTCCGGTAGATAAAACCCTTATTGACAAAGCAACAAAGCTCAAGATCATAGGACGGGTGGGATCTGGTATGGAAAACATAGATGTAGCAGAAGCTGAACGAAGGAATATTATCTGTCTGAATTCGCCTGAAGGTAATAGAAATGCAGTGGCGGAACATGCAGTTGGCTTATTACTCAATCTTTTTAACAATATTACTAAAGCTAATTATGAAGTAAAACAAAGCATCTGGCTACGTGAAGCTAACAGAGGCATTGAATTGAAAGGGAAAACAGTAGGAATTATTGGCTTTGGCAATACTGGTAGTCAATTTGCTCAAAAATTGACTTCTTTTGAATGTACCATTCTGGCTTACGATAAATATAAATCAGGCTTTTCTAAAGATTATATAAAAGAAGCTTCACTCCACGAAATTCAAAAAAATGCTGATATTATTAGCTTTCATGTTCCGTTAACTAGTGAGACGCAGTATTATTTAAATAAGGAATTTATTCAATCTTGTTCAAAGTCTTTTTATCTGATTAATACATCTCGTGGTAAAGTAGTTAATACAGTTGATTTGTTAGAAGGCTTGAAAAGTGGCAAAATACTTGGTGCAGGTCTCGATGTGATTGAATATGAAGATATTTCGTTCGAAACACCGTCTTTTCCACCGATTTTTTACGAACTGATAAACCTTCCTAATGTAATAATAACTCCTCATATAGCTGGATGGACAAAAGAATCAAAAGTTCTATTATCCGAGATACTTGCCGATAAAATTATTCAGCATATTCGAAATGTTAGCAGAAAATAAAATTGTTCATGGTTTATGGATTGGCTCTACATTAAGCAATTTAGAGCTCCTAACCCTTTTCTCTTTTATTGAGCATGGTCATGAATTTTGGTTATGGACTTACAACAAAATAGAAACCCCACTCCCCTCTTCTATTATTCTTAAAGATGCTAATGAAATCATTCCTTCATCAAAGGTCTTTCGTTACAAATATTCAAATCAATACGGACATGGAAAAGGAAGCTATGCTGGCTTTTCCGATATATTCCGCTATGCACTACTATATAAATATGGTGGATGGTGGGTTGATATGGATGTAACCTGTTTGCAACCATTAGATTTCAATCAGCCTTTTGTTTTTCGAAAGCATCATTATTTAGCAGTTGTGGGCAATATCATGAAGTGTCCCAGAAATTCAGAGTTAATGAAACGATGTTACGAAGAAGCTCTAATTTGCATTGACGAAAACAACCGTAATTGGAATAAACCTATTGAAATTCTGAACAAAAACATTGCCTCGTTAAATCTCAAACAGTACATATTAGATTTTACTAATGAAGATAAGTGGTTCTATATTAGAAATTTACTTATTAAAGAAGTAAACTTACCCAATCATTTTAAGGCTCTGCATTGGATAAATGAAGAATGGCGTCGTCACAACATAAACAAGAATCAATTTTTACCATCATCTACGTATGGTAAATTAATGAATAAATACAACATTAAATCGTTGTATAACAATAATATAAATATGCTTATCTTGCGTATTAAATTAAGTAAAATGTATTCTTTGATTTTGCTGCTGACAAAACCCTATTCATGGAAATTTATTTTTCTAAAAATTGCAGGAAAATCTAACTAAGAAAATTCGTAACTTTAAAGCTGATTTAAAATTAAATACTATGGGAAAATTAAGTCATCTGGAACCCAAAGCTATTTGGGAAAATTTTGAACAATTGTGTAATATACCTCATCCATCAAAAAAGGAAGCCAAAATTATAGAGTTTATGAAAAAATTTGGCCAGGACCTTGGCCTGGAAACCATTGTAGATGAGGTAGGCAATGTTGTAATAAGAAAACCTGCAACACCGGGTTATGAAAATCGAAAAGTGATCATTTTACAAGCTCATTTAGACATGGTACCGCAAAAAAACAGCGATAAAGTTCATGATTTCGAGAAAGACCCCATCGAACCTGTTATAGTAGGCGATAAAGTAAAAGCCAATGGTACTACTCTTGGTGCTGATAATGGTATTGGTGTAGCTGCAGCAATGGCTGTATTACAATCAAAGGATATTATTCATGGTCCTATTGAAGCTTTGTTCACTATTGACGAAGAAACAGGAATGACTGGTGCTTTTGGATTAAAACCAGGTTTGTTGAAAGGAGATATTCTATTAAACCTTGATTCTGAAGATGAAGGAGAACTCTATGTTGGTTGTGCAGGTGGACTGGATGCAAACATTACATTCTACTACAAAAAAGAACATACTCCTGACAATCAGGTTGCTTACAAAATTTCCTTAATTGGTCTAAAAGGCGGTCATTCTGGCATGGAAATCAATATTGGACGAGGAAATGCCAATAAGTTGATGAATCGCTTTTTGAAATATGCTACCAAAAAATTCCACATTCATATTTCGAGTATTGATGGTGGAAGCTTGCGAAATGCTATCCCACGTGAATCATTTGTCAATATTACCTTACCCGTTGAATTAGAACATGATTTTCTTGCTGCTGTTAAAGAATTTGAATCAATTTATAAAAGCGAATACAGTGCAACCGAGCCCGAATTAAAATTGTTCGCAGAAAAAATAAACCGCCCTGAATGGGTTATAGATAAAGTAACACAAGATAACTTGATTCATTCTGTTTATGCTTGTCCCAATGGTGTAATCAGAATGAGTGACGCAATGCCCGGGTTAGTCGAAACATCCAATAATCTGGCAAGTATAAAAATGAACAATGAAACAATTCAAATCTCATGCTTAATGCGTAGTTCTGTTGATACGGCTAAGAAAGATTTATCAGAAGCCATTCACAGTGCTTTTGTGTTAGCTGGTGCAAAAGTTGAATTTACTGGAGGTTATCCCGGATGGAAGCCCAATATGGATTCAGCAATACTGAAAAAAGCAAGAGAAGTTTATCAGAATAAATTTGGAAAAATTCCAGAAATTAAGGCTATTCATGCTGGTTTAGAATGTGGTTTAATCGCTGGTGTTTATCCAAATCTGGATATGATTTCCTTTGGACCTACTATTCGCTATCCTCATTCGCCCGATGAAGAAGTACACATTCATTCCGTTCAGAAATTCTGGGATTTTCTTATAGAACTTTTAAAAAATGCACCGGAAAAATAGAAATTTTAAGGAGGATTGACATCTTCCTTTTTTTCATTGTTTAAATAACCTTATATTTGCCCAAAAAAGTTTATGTTTTCTGGAATTGTTGAAGAAGCAGCTCCTGTTGTGAAGCTGGAAAAAGAAGGTGGTAATTTGCATATTACCATGAAATGTTCTTTCGTTAAAGAACTTAAGATAGACCAGAGTATTGCTCACAATGGTGTGTGTTTAACTGTCGTCCGAAAAGATGATGAAACCTACACAGTAACAGCTATTCACGAAACGCTGCAAAAAACGAATCTTGGTTTATTAAAAGTTGGCGATAAGGTGAATTTGGAGCGTAGTATGACCATGGACAAATTATTAGATGGTCATCTGGTACAGGGACATGTTGACCAAACGGCTGTATGTACTGAAGTTAAGGAAGTAGATGGTAGCTGGTATTATACTTTCGAATACGACCCCTCAACCGGTAATATCACCGTAGAAAAAGGCTCTATTAGTGTTAACGGCGTTAGTTTAACTGTTGTGAATTCACAAAAAGGTAAATTTTCAGTAGCTATTATACCTTACACTTATCAGGTAACCAATTTTCATCAAATAACAGTTGGAACTGTTGTAAATCTTGAATTTGATGTGATTGGAAAATACATTCAAAAAATATTATCGGCTCAGCTCGAACACTGGAAAAATGAATTATTTGCAAACAAATGAGCCATATTGTACGATTTGTTTGTTTTTGCTTCTTGCTCTTTTTTCTGTTTTCTTGTAATAGCAACGATTACAATGGTTATGAGTTAAAAAAGCATAACATTTATTTTAAGTTACTTGCTTTTACTGATGCATCTGTACCTGTAAAAGAAAATTCGTATGTAACATTTCACATAAGCTACTCAACACCGGATGATTCTGTCTTTTTTGAAGCTGTGCGTCGTGCAAAAATTGAAAAGCCACCTTTTCCCGGTTCTATAGAAGAATGTTTTCTTATGCTCAACGAAGGCGACAGTGCTTCTTTTTTGATATCTGCAGACGATTTTTATCATAAAACATTAAACAGCCCCCTACCCGATTTCTTTCCACCAAATAGCTTTCTGAAGGTTAATATCCGTATCTTATCGGTAAAAAGTTCGGATGAATTTGAACAAGAAAAGAAAGAATTTCTGACATGGATTGAAGATTTTGGAGAATACGAAAAAGCTGTACTAAAACGATACCTTGAAAAGCATAATATTGTGTACAAGCCCAGTGATACTGCTATTTACAAAATAAAAGTTAAAGATGGCAATTTATTAAAATCGGTCTCATACGGAGATACGATTGTTGTTCATTTTGAAGGCTATTTTCTCAATGGGAAGCTTTTTGATAGTACCCGTAAACGAGGTGAAGCCTTTTCTTTTGTTTTTGGCAACGAATGGCAAGTCATTAAGGGATTAGAAAAAGCTATAGCTGGAATGTGCGAAGGTGAAAAAAGCATCTTTGTCATTCCATCTTGTTTGGCATTTGGAAAATTAGGTTCTTCCACCGGAATTATTCCTCCATACACCTCAGTTGTTTTTGAGGTAGAACTCATTCATGTCGGGAAGTCGAAATAATAAAGCTGCCCCATAACAGAAGCAGCTTTTGACCATTATTGTTAAAGAAACAGATTATTCTTTCAGGAAGCTAATTTCTTGAATGGTGTTGTTGGTAAAATTATCTACGCTAACCGATGCTACATTCCATTTTTTGTTTTTTGCATAGTAATTATAAAAATAGCCCGTATCGATTTGTGAATCAATTAATGTCCATGGTCCAGTCTGTGTAAAACCCATATAAAAATCATTTTTTGTGATTTCTTTTCTCTTTTCACGAAGACATTGATAGGTTTTGTTGTTTGGTAATTTTATAGTTCCACTACCATCGTATTGAACTTCAAAATATTGCCTCATTTCCATTTTACCATATTGTCCGGGGCCTACATTAATTACAGTTTCTAAATAAGAGCTATCGTTAAATGACATGTTATAAGTCATAGGAAATTTGATAGGTATAGGTTTATCGGAAAAATTTGCATGTACTTCTGTTCCTTGAAAATTGGCCCATAAACCAATGCCTTCAATTTTTTCAGTCGTTTTATTTAAATAAAAATAAAGAGGCTGCCCGGGCTCTGGTTGCATTGCCATATTTGAAATAGAAGCAAAATATTGTGCTCCAGGCGTTTGATTTGGATCCAAAAATTTTACTGTATCAACTCTTTCTTCAGTTAAAGCAGTATAATCCCACGTGATGTTCTGACCCGATAATACTGAAAAAGAACCGAGGTCAGTGCTGTCAGAACTCATTAAAATAACATCTCCTGCATTGGCAAAATCTGTGGCCAAAATAGATAATTGAGTTGTTCCAGGAGTTGATGGATTTTCGTCTTTGTCTTTTTTACATGAAATAATTGAAAGACAAAGCATTACAATTAAAAACAAATTTTTTCTCATAGTTTATTAATTTTAAAGTTCTAAGCAAAGTTAAAATGAATTATTTTTATATCCAAAAAAAAAATTTATGTTAATAATAGGAATTGCTGGTGGAACTGGTTCAGGTAAAACAACGGTGGTAAAAAAAATTATAGAGCGTTGTACTATTGACGGAGTAGCTGTTTTGCCACAGGATGCCTATTACAAAGACAACAGCCATCTTCCTCTTGAAGAAAGACAAGAATTAAATTTCGACCATCCGGAAGCCGTAGAATTTGAATTGCTGGTCAAGCATATTGAGGAACTTAAAGAAGGCAAGACGATTCAAATGCCTATTTATTCTTATTTAACCTGTGCTCGCTCGCATGAAACAATACCTGTGGAACCTAAAAAAGTTATCATTGTTGAAGGTATTCTTATTTTTACCTGTGAAGCTTTACGAAATCTTTGCGATATTAAAGTTTTTGTTGATGCCGATGCTGACGATAGATTAATAAGAGTAATTAAACGCGATATAATCGAGCGTGGGCGTTCGGTTGATAAAGTGTTAGATCGTTACATTAAAACAGTTAAACCTTCTCATCTTCAATTTATTGAACCAACTAAACGATATGCTGATATTATTGTTCCTCAGGGAGGCGATAATGTAGTTGCTATCAACATATTAACTCATGTTATTGAAAGAAAATTAAAAGAATCGCATTATGAATAATATTCCCATTGAAAACATTTTATTTCTTGACATTGAAACTGTGCCTCAGTATTCTAGCTATGAGGAAGTTCCGGAAGAGATTAAACCTTTCTGGCAATTAAAAGCCGAAAAAATAGATAAAGAAAAAACACCCGCTGAATTGTATGAGCGTGCCGGAGTTTATGCAGAATTTGGTAAAATTATCTGTATATCTGCTGGTATTGTAAGAAAAAATGAAGAAGCGTTAACTATACGTATTAAATCATTTTATGGGCATGATGAAAAACAACTATTAACAGACTTTTTTGCCCTTCTAAATAAAAACTATAACTTAGATTCTCATTATTTATGTGGACACAATAGCAAAGAATTTGATTTTCCTTACATTGCACGAAGAGCTATTGTGCAACGCCTGCCAATTCCAGCTATTTTAAATACTGCAGGCTGCAAACCATGGGAAGTACGACATCTGGATACAATGGAACTATGGAGATTCGGCGATTACAAAAGCTTTACATCACTTGATTTGTTAGCTGCAATTTTTGGAATACCTTCTCCCAAAAATGATATTTCAGGAAAAGATGTTTATAAAGTTTATTATCTGGAAAATAATCTTGAACGTATTGCCGAATATTGTCAAAAAGATGTGGTAACTTTAATCAAAATCTTTTTAAGGTATAAAAACATGGATACTTTACCTATTCAAGTTGATTTTGTATGAGAAACGTTTACCTATACCTGATATTGTGTATTTTCATTCAGTCTTGTTCTAAAAAAGTAAATGAACTTCCCAAGCCTGTTGATTTCTCTTATTATCCGATGAAGGCTGGTAAAGGTATTGTTTATTTTGTTGAGCAAATTCACATTGATGACCCTGTTAATGTTCGGGATACTCAACGTTATTACTTAATGGAACTTATAGAGAGCAGCTACCTCGATGAAACTGGTAATACGGTTTATAGAATTGAAAGGTTCAAAAGAAGCGATTCTCTTTCAAACTGGGAATTGACAGATGTATGGATGTCTCAATATGTTCAAAATCAGGCTCACAAAGTGGAAGAAAATATTCGCTATGTTAAATTGCTTTTCCCAGCTAAGAAAAGATTAAGTTGGGATGGAAATGCTTATAATACTTTGGATAAACAACTGTACACTGTTGAAGAGGTTGATACACCATGGAATATTTTTGATTCAACCTGTTTAATTTTTCAACAAAATAATGAAAGTTTAGTTGACAAATATTACCAGTCGGAGCGTTATGCAAAAAATGTTGGATTAGTTGAAAAAATTGATATTCGAATTACACAGGCATATATTATTGCAGGAATTCCCATTGAACAACGTATTAAAAGAGGTGATGTGTATAGGCAAACTATCCTATCTCATTTTTAAAAATTTTTTGTTTTCAGTTTATTTTGCTATTTTTGTGAAAATCAAATTTAGTTTATATGAAAAAGATAGCTTATTTATTACTGATTGCAGCATCAATGTATGCATGTAAGAAATATGAAGAAGGTCCTTTTGTTAGCTTTCGTTCAGCGGAAGAACGACTTGCCAATACATGGATGGTAAAACAATATTTCGAAAATGGCGTTGATAAAACAAATGATTTTAATAACGTTTTTAAAGATTATACCTTAACCATTTCAAAAGGAAATTCTTATACACTTGCATATAAAGTTTTTGGATTGGTTAATTATTCAGAAAGCGGAGTATGGAATTTTAATTCAAATAAAACAAAGGTTACTTTTAAAAACACTAACAATAATACTTCTACCTGGACAATCATTAAATTGTATGAGAAAGAATTGTGGGGAGAATATACCGATTCCGGTAATAAAACCATAGAACTTCATCTTATTCCAAAATAATCCTGATTTTATTTATACACTTATATTCAGGCATAGACTTAACAATTTATTAAAATTAGTTTAATTTTTTCTTTAGATTGATCTTTTTCATTTGCATTGATTAAACAGATGTAAAATGAAAAGATTAGTTATTAGTTTGTTATTCATTCAAGGGGCACTTTTTATTAATGCCCAATCCATTTCGTTGAGTGGCAAAGTGTTTGATAAAAAAACAAAAGAAACCCTACCCGGAGCTTCAGTTTTTATAATTGGCACATCATGGGGATCTTCTACCGATTTAGATGGACAGTTCAATATCCAGAATGTAAAAAAGGGAGTTTATGATATTGTTGTGAGCTATGTGGGATATGTTCCCGATACACTTAAACAATTTCCAATCAGTACTAATAAAAATAACTTAGAGTTTTATTTAAGCGAAAGTTTGATGAACTTACGTGAAGTAAATGTTGTTGCACAACGTGTTGTCCATACAGAAGCATCGGTTATTCAAGATATAAAGAAGAGCGAACAAGTGGTGAATGGTGTATCGAATGAACAAATTACAAAAAATCAAGATAAAAATACCGCCGAAATTATACGCAGAATACCCGGAATAACCATAACAGATAATCGTTTTGTTACAATAAGAGGATTAGCCGACAGATATAATTCAACCTTATTAAATGAAGGTTCTGCTCCAAGTTTTGAAAATGATAAAAAAGCTTTTGCCTTTGATATGTTACCTTCTGGTATCGTTGAACGAGTTATGGTTTATAAAACTGGATCTGCCGAACTGCCAGGTGATTTTAGCGGAGGTCTTGTACAGGTATTTACCAAAAAATATGTAGATAGCAATTTTACTAATGTTAGCATTAGCAGTAGAACAAATGAATTTACAACATTTAAACCTTTTTATACAGATAATCAAGGTTCAACTGAATTTCTTGGATTTAGTAATGGTAATAGAAATCTTCCTGAAACTTTTCCTTATTCATTGAATACCATGACCAATGACCAAATTTTTAATGTTGCAAAAACTCTTTCAAACAACTGGCAAATTCACAAAAAAACATCACAACCTGATTTAGGCTTAAACGTAGTTCTGGGTAGAAAAATTAACAAATTGGTTTCCTTGTCAGCATTAGGATATTCAAGTTCAAAACAAACATTCTTAGCTGAAAGATATAATTATAATGCTTATGACAAGTTATTACAGGTCAGCGATACAATATATAAATATCATGACCATACTTATCAGTCCAAACATAGTTTAATTGGATTACAGAATTTTATTTATACCATTAATCCCAAAAATATTATTGAATTTAAAAACCTTTTAAGTCAGAATAACAGCAATCAGATAATATATCGTGAAGGGGTTAATTTTGAAGAAGGCTTCAAAGTTAGAAATTATTCATACAATTATCAGGAAAGAACTCTGATTAATTCTCAATTGCAAGGAGAACACACTTTTTCAAGTGATGTTAGCAATTTATCGTGGAATGTATTTTATTCTTATACACTTAATAATCAACCTGATTACAGACGTATTCGTACAGTAAAAGATATGCATAGTGATGCCAATCAATCGTATCAGGTAATTATAGCCCCTTCTGCATCAACACTTGATGCTGGCAGATTTTTTGCCAGATTAAATGAGCATTATGCAGGAGGAAACGTTAATTTCAAACATTCCTTTGTAAACAATGAGAATAAAGAAATAATTAAAATAAAATCAGGAATAGGAATTGAAACAAAATCCAGAGTTTTCGATGCACGCTGGATTTCGTACAAAAAGACCAACAGCGGACAGTTTGATAACAATTTAATTTATCAAGACATTGACAATCTTTTTGTTCCTGAAAACTTCAACATCAATGGCTTTATTTTAATCGAAGGAACAAATCCAAGTGACCAGTACAACGCCGATAACATTCAACTTTTTGCCTATCTTTCTTCATCATTTAAACCAGTAGAAAAAGTACAAATAATTGTTGGTATTAGAAATGAATACAATGTACAAAGTTTATACAGCCGAAACTATAGCAATCAACCAATTACTGTAGAAAACCCCATCAATTCAATATTACCTTCATTGAACACAACCTATTCATTTAATGAAAAAAGCTTAATTCGCTTAGCTTATTTTAAATCTATCAATCGCCCGGAATTTAGAGAGTTAGCACCGTTTGCTTATTATGACTTTAGTTTAAATAATGTATTAATAGGTAACCCGGATTTACATAATGCATCTGTTCATAATGCTGATTTACGTTGGGAATATTATCCCGAAAATTCTGAAATGATTACTTTAGGATTCTTTTACAAAAACTTTACTAATCCTATTGAAATGTATTATATACCTGGTTCTGGTAGTGGTGGTACAAGAAACTTCACTTACAAAAACGCTCCTTCTGCAACAAATTATGGAATAGAAACAGAAATCAGAAAATCATTAGCTTCTCTACTCCCTAATAATAAATTTTTCGAAAAAACAGGAGTTCTTTTAAATGCAGCATATATTTATAGCATTGTACATTTAGGAAACGATGCTGTTGGACAAGAAACCACCAGACCTTTGATGGGTCAATCGCCTTATATTATAAACACAGGTTTTTATTATCAAAATGCTTATTCCGGCTTTCAGGCTAATCTGGTATATAATATTATTGGTAAAAGAATTTTTGTAGTTGGAACCTATGGTACACCAAATGTTTATGAAATGCCACGACATAACCTGGACTTAACACTTAGTATGAAATTATTAAAGAATTTAAAACTCACAGTTAATATTACTAACTTGTTAAATTCAAGCTCATTATTCATGCAAGATTCTAATGAAGATGGAAAAATCACTTCATCCGATGAAACTATTTCAGCTTACAAAACAGGTAGAAATATCAATATTGGACTATCAATGAATTTTTAGGGAGTTATTATTATTAATTACGAAAGGGTTGTCTCAAAAAGGCAACCTTTTTTATTAATGATAATTTAATAAATTGTACATTTTAAGTTAATATGTGCCTTTTTTCTTTGTAATAGTAAAACTAAAACTTATTAATTATGAGAAAAAACGTTAGTTTATTGTTAGTTTTAACAATGATGATTCTTTCAGCAGGAACCTTTACATCATGTAAGAAAAAAGAAGGTTGTACAGACAAAACTGCTATTAATTATGATCCGGATGCCCAAAAAGATGATGGCAGTTGTAAGTATGCCGAAGATACGGCAACAATTGTACTTCAGGGTAGCATAACTACAAACATGACGTTAAAAGGGAACCGGAAGTATTTATTAAAAGGATTTGTTTATGTTGAATCGGGAGCTACTTTAACTATTGAACCTGGAACAATTATAAAAGGTGATAAGGATACCAAAGGTTCGTTAATTATTAAGAGAGGCGGTAAAATTATGGCTGAAGGGACAGCACAAAAACCCATAGTATTTACCTCCAATAAACCGAAAGGTCAGCGCGATTATGGCGACTGGGGCGGAATTATTGTTTGTGGAAAAGCTCCTGTAAACTTACCTGGTGGCGAAGGATTAATAGAAGGTGGACCTGATGCTTATTTCGGAGGAAACGACCCTCATGATAATTCCGGTGTTCTGAAGTATGTACGTATCGAATTTGCTGGTATTGCTTTTCAACCTAATCAGGAAATTAACGGGTTAACTTTAGCAGGTGTTGGCGATGCTACAGTTATTGAATATGTGCAGGTATCTTATAATGGCGACGATGCTTTTGAATGGTTTGGAGGTACTGTAAATGCAAAATATCTCGTATCATTAAGAAACTGGGATGATGATTTTGATACCGATAACGGTTGGAGTGGCAAAGTACAATTTGCATTTGTTTTACGCGACCCCAATATTGCCGACCAATCTGGTTCTAATGGTTTTGAAAGCGACAACGATGCTCAGGGAACTCAAGCTTCACCCATCACCAGCGGAATGTTTAGCAATGTAACTATTCTCGGACCTATTAATCCCAACAACACAACCTACGATCAACAATACAAAAGAGCAGCACATTTACGTAGAAATACACAAATAAAAATTTTTAACTCTGTGCTTGTTGGTTATCCTGTTGGTCTTTTAATAGATGGTACTGCTACAGAAACCAATGCTCAAAACGGTGATTTGATGTTTAAAAACAATATTCTTTCTGGATGCACCAACAATCTGGCAGTTGTTAGTGGAAGTAGTTTCGATATAACCACATGGTTTAATGCAACTGGACAAAACAATCAGATATTAAATATGGATGCACTTAAGTTACCTACCAATGCTTGGAATTTAACTGCTCCTGGTTTACTTCCCCAATCGGACTCACCGCTCTTAACCGGTGCTAACTTTACCTATCAACCCTTGCAAAATTCATTCTTTGAAGTCGTTAATTTCAAAGGTGCTTTTGGTACTTATAACTGGACAAGCGGTTGGGTAAACTGGGATCCACAAAATACAGACTATTAATCTTTTCCTTTTATCATCTGTTAATCAACAAAAAGGTCGCTTGAGGGCGACCTTTTTTAATTACGATAACCAACTTTTTACTTCATCAATGGTTGGATTGGGCAAGTTTAATTTATGCTTTTTATTAATTCCACACAATTCCTGATGAAGTTTATTGGGATTAGCTTGTTTCAGCAGCTCTACAGTATAATAACCAGCTTTTTGAATAACAGGTATCCATTCATCCTTAATTCCTAGTTCAGTATATTTTTCGGGAGCATCGGGTTGAATGCGTTTTTCGGGTCGCATTTGAGGGAAAAAGATAACCTCTTGTATGGATGGTTGATTGGTCATAATCATGGTAAGACGGTCTATTCCGATTCCCAGGCCTGCTGTAGGAGGCATTGCATATTCGAGGGCTTTAAGGAAATCTTCGTCAAGCATCATAGCTTCTTCGTCGCCTCTTTTGGCAAGTAAAAGTTGTTCTTCAAATCGTTGACGTTGGTCAATAGGGTCATTTAACTCAGTGTAGGCATTGCATATTTCTTTTCCGTTGCAAATTGCTTCAAAACGTTCAACAAGACCATCAATGCTTCTGTGTTTTTTTGCTAATGGAGACATCTCTATTGGATAATCCATGATGAATGTAGGTTGAATGAGATTTGGTTCGCATAAGTCGCCAAAAATTGCATCTATAAGCTTGCCTTTGCCCATGGTGTTGTCAATTTCCACATTTAATTTACGGGCAGTTTCACGAAGTTCATGCTCATCCATATTACTGATGTCAATACCAGTGAAATGTTGAATTGCTTCATACATCGTGTATCGTTTCCATGGACGTTTGAAATCTATAACCTTATCCCCTACCTTAACTTCTGTAGAGCCATTCAGTGCAATAGCTACTTTCTCTACCATTTCTTCAACTAAATCCATCATCCAGTAGTAATCTTTGTAGGCAACGTAAAGCTCCATTTGTGTAAATTCAGGGTTATGAAAGCGGTCCATCCCTTCGTTGCGAAAATCTTTTGAAAATTCATACACACCGTCAAATCCACCGACAATAAGTCGTTTTAAGTATAATTCGTTGGCTATTCTGAGGTATAACGTCATATCTAGTGCATTGTGATGAGTTTTAAAAGGACGAGCTGCAGCACCTCCGTATATTGGCTGCAATATGGGTGTTTCAACTTCGAGATAACCTTTTTCATTAAGGAAATCTCTCATAGTATTAACCAGCTTTGTACGCTTTTTGAAAATTTCACGGTTTTGAGGATTTACAATTAAGTCTAGACTTCTGTTACGATAACGCTGTTCAGGGTCAGTGAAAGCATCATAAATCTTTCCGTCTTTCTCTTTAACGATGGGCAAGGGTCTTAAGCATTTGCTCAGCATTTTGAAGGTTTTAACGTGAATGGTGATTTCTCCCATCTTTGTAATAAAAACAAAACCCGTAACCCCAACAATATCGCCAATATCGGTAAGTTTTTTGAAAACAGTATTGTATAATGTTTTATCTTCTCCCGGGCACAATTCATCACGATTTAAATACAGCTGTATTCTGCCGTGTTCGTCTTGCAATTCAGCAAAAGAAGCACTACCCATTATGCGTTTAGACATAATACGTCCGGCAATGCTAACTTGTTGAAAGTTCTTCTTTTCGTCGTTGTAAGTAGATAAAATTTCAGTTGTTTTTGCATTTACTTCAAACGGTTCATTGGGATAAGGGTTAATCCCTAGTTGCCTTAATTCTTCCAAAGCTTGACGACGAATAATTTCTTGTTCACTTAATTCCTGGAATGCCATATTTTTTTTCGCAAAGATGGAGCTTTTTTAACTTTTATACAATACCAAACTAACTATTGAAGGTTGTAAATCGTTTATTATTCTGAATTTTACATCAAGGATGTAGTTTAAATTTAACAAAACCATAATAGTAAAACTCATTTATTTTGTATCTTTGCGAAAATTTTTAGGTATGAATTATAATTTTGGTGGATTAGAAGAAAAATTTTCAGAATATGAAAGCAGTAATATTGTTGTACTACCTATTCCTTACGATGGAACAAGTACCTGGTTAAAAGGAGCAGATAAAGGCCCTGATGCTATTCTTGAGGCTTCGGCCAATATGGAATTATATGATATTGAGTACGATACAGAGTTTTATACAGTTGGCATTCATACCTTAGAACCTATAGGCCCTTTTTCTACCCCGGAAGAAATGGTTGAAAAAGGCTACCAAGAGGTAAAAAAGCATATAGCCAATAAATTTGTTATTACTCTTGGTGGTGAGCATTCAATTAGCTTTGGACCTATAAAAGCTCATGTAGAAGAATATCAACCACTAACGGTTTTACACCTTGATGCTCACAGCGATTTACGCGATGAATACGAAGGTTCAAAATACAATCATGCCTGTGTAATGGCAAGAGTTAGAGAAATTGCACCTATTGTGCACGTAGGCATTAGAAGCCAATGCGTTGAAGAGCTGAGCAATTTTTCCAGAGAAAATATGTTTTATGCTCACGACATTCTTCATAATAAAAATTGGATAGATGATGTACTGAGCAGAATACGAACAAACAATGTTTATATTTCTATTGACTTAGATGTTTTAGATCCATCTATTATGCCTTCAACCGGTACTCCCGAACCAGGCGGTTTACTTTGGTATGAAACACTTGAATTGCTTGAAGAAACTTTTAAAAGAAGAAATGTTGTGGGTTTTGACGTTGTAGAGCTATGTCCTAACGAGGTAAATAAAGCTCCAAACTTTTTAGCAGCGAAACTTATTTATAAAATGATAGGCTATAAATTTTTTATGTAAATAATTAAACCATAACGATATGAAAAAGATTACCAAAAAAGATTTATTGAAAGAAGAAGTTAAGCACATTGATATTAAGAAGATTGACAGTACAGCAATCGTTGATTCAATGCGAGATATGTCTTTTAGCTCTCGCGAAATAGCCAATGCAACAGACATTTTCCTTAAAATGCTGAAAGATAAAAAATGTAGCATCATTTTAACCATTGCAGGAAGCACAAGTGCGGCAGGATGTATGCAGGTTTATGTTGATATGGTTAAGCACAATATGGTAGATGCCATTGTTGCAACTGGCGCTACCATTGTTGATATGGACTTTTTTGAAGCACTTGGTTTTAAACATTACAAAGGCACACAATATGCTGATGATAAGCTATTAAGAAGTCTGTACATCGATAGAATTTACGACACTTACATTGATGAAGAGCAACTTCAGGAATGCGATATGACTATCAAAAAGATTGCAGATAGTTTAGAACCACGTCCCTACTCTTCTCGCGAATTTATTAAAGAAATGGGCAAATATTTAACCAAGCATTCGAAAAAGAAAGATTCTTTGGTGCAAGTAGCATACGAACACAATGTTCCCATTTTCTGCCCGGCTTTCAGTGATAGTAGTGCAGGCTTTGGACTTGTTAAGCATCAGGTAGATAATCCCAAAAAGCATCTCACTATTGATTCTGTCGCCGATTTTCGTGAGTTGACTGAAATAAAAATTAAAGCCGGCGAAACAGGAATTTTTATGATTGGCGGTGGTGTGCCAAAAAACTTCACACAAGATACCGTTATTTGTGCCGAAATTCTTGGTCATGAAGTTCCTATGCATAAATACGCTATACAAATAACAGTGGCTGATGTTCGTGATGGTGCTTGTTCGAGCTCTACGCTCAGAGAAGCTTCATCATGGGGTAAAGTGGACACTGTTTTTGAACAAATGGTCTATGCAGAAGCAACAACAGTCCTACCACTGATTGTCAGCTATGTTTATCATTCTGGTGTATGGAAAAACCGTAAACCAAGAGAGTTTGCCAAACTTTTCAAATAATTTAATCAAATCACAAAAAAAAGCACATGAATTTTTTGTTTATGTGCTTTTTTTGTATTTTTGAAAAAAAAATGCCTATGAAAAAAGTTTTATCTTTTGTAGCTTTTTTGACTTTAACCTTGTTTTCTTATCAACAGGTTAATGCACAATGTACTCCTGATCCTACTTGTAATGATATTGACAATCCAGGAGAAATGTGTCCTGAAGATTTGCCACCGGCTACTGTTGGAGTCCCTTACAATCAAGTAGTAACCGTTATTCCACCTGCTACTTTTACTTATAATGGTCAAACAGTGACCATTGTAAAAATAAAAGTTACCCAGGTAGAAAATATTCCTCAGGGTCTAACATATGAATGCAATCCTTCCAACTGCGAATTTGTACCAACCAATCCTGTTACACGTTATTGTATTCTTTTAAGTGGAACTCCAACAACAGCAGGTACTTACCCATTAAAAGTGCATGTTGTGCCTTATATTATGATATTAGGTGTTCCCACAGCACTTCCAGAACAAATAGACGACACTTCGCTGGTTATGGTTGTTAATCAAAGCTCTGGTTATGAAATGATAAATGCATCAAAGTTCACAGTTCTGTCTCCATATCCCAATCCGTTTACTTCAACAGTGAAGTTAAGCGTTTATTCTCCAACCAATAATAATGTTGAATTACAAATCTTTGATGTTTTAGGCAACCTGGTTTATCAAGAAAGGGCTGTGGTAACAAGAGGAGAATATACATTTAAATTTGACGGTTCAACACTGAAGAAAGGTGTTTATATTTACAAGATTAACACTGGCAAAGAGCATTTTGTAAAACAGCTGATAAAGAAATAGTTCACTTTCTGTAAAAAAATTGCTAAAACACAGGGTTCAGGCAACTCTGTGTTTTTTTTTTAGCCATTTTCTATTGGATTTTTTAACACCAACTTTTATGCCTAATTGAATGCAAAATACTTTAAGTTTTTCTTGATTTTTCTAAATAGTTCACTAAGCTGACAACTCAATCTTGCTGTTATTC
>FWWL01005934.1_pt1 | contig 18300 bp, 18 predicted proteins | sample 2228331 | NCBI WGS metagenome assembly FWWL01 (sample SAMEA103939775, study PRJEB20133) | metagenome
TAAGGAGGAGTGAAAAAGAGAATGGCCAGCCTTCGTAAAACCTGAGGGGTTCTGAGAATATATCCACTCCCTTCTGGAGTGCTCCAGCATAGAGTGTTGTAATCACAGTGAGGATAAAAAGAATAATATTTACATAAGGGAATTTTTTCATAGTACCTCTGCTTCAAGGTCATAATCATAGGCTTTCTTTATAATAACATCAACAAACTCGCCTTTTTTGAGTTCATTGCCCTTTACAATGACCATGCCATCAATCTCTGGTGCGTGCCTCTCAAGTCTTCCAAATCCTGCCCCATCAACATCATCAATGAGACACCTAAGTTTTTTTCCAATGAGTTTGAGATTTTTTTTCAGTGATATCTCTGCCTGGAGTCTCATGAGTTCGTCATATCTCCTTTTCTTTATGCTTTCACTGACCTTGCCCTTTATATTGACTGCCGGGGTACCTTCTTCCTCGCTGTAGATGAATGCGCCGAGATGGTCAAATTCCATCTCCTTTATGAAGTCCTTCAGTGCATTGAAATCATCATATGTCTCTCCTGGAAAACCCACTATTATGGAGGTTCGTAATGCAATATCAGGGATTATTGATCTTATTCTTTTTATCAGACTTCTATAAAATTCCTTTGATGCGGGCCTGTTCATGAGTCTCAGTATCCTTTCCTCTGAATGCTGGATGGGAATATCGAGGTATTTGCAGATCTTAGGGTTTTCTCTGATCTCCTCGATCAGTTTATCATCTATCCCTGTAGGATAAAGATACATCAGTCTCAGCCAGAAATCGCCTTTAATGGTGGTGAGTTCCCTCAGGAGTTCGATGAGTGAAGGAAATCCTTTCGTGTCCTTTCCATACGATGTGATATCCTGACCCACTATAATTAATTCCTTCACCCCCTCTTTTATCAGGGATTCTGCCTCTTTGAGTATAATATCAGGCCTGATACTCTTCATCTTGCCCTTTATAGATGGAATGGCACAGAAGGTGCATTTCCTGTTGCATCCATCGGATATCTTTATGTACTCATATGGTGTGGCTGAGGCGCGGTATGGTGATGGTTTTGCTCTCTCAGGAAGGATCTTGAGGGTCTTGATTGCACCTTCAATGATCTTTTCCTCTTCATTTATTCCGAATATCATATCTATCTCTGGTATCTCATTCTTCAGTTCATCTCTGTATCTCTGTGCAAGGCATCCATATACGATTATCTTCTTTCCGTCCTTTTTAAACTCGATGTGTCTCAATATCTCCTCTATGGATTCTTTTTTCGCATCCTTTATGAATCCACATGTATTTATTATTATGGCACCAGCCTCTTCAGGTGAATCGAAGACAGGAATCCCCTTTTTCAGGAACATCTCCCTCAGGTGTCTCGAATCCACGATGTTTTTAGGACATCCGAGTGTGGTTATGTAGACGCCTTGTCTTTTTGATGAGTGCATAGAGTATAAAGTAAATAATTATTGAAGATATGGCACCAACGAATGTGGTGCCCACGAAAAAAGGTATAACCAGTGGCTTCATACCATTCATAATCTTAAGAAATGTTATATCAGTCCAGTCAATATCAGGAATCACACTTTTTATGCCCAGTATTTTTGCGCCGATGAATGTCGAGAATGTGTATATGGGAATAATTGTCCATGGATTTGTGACATATGTTCCAAGGAGTATTATGATTTTATTGAGCCTGAATATAAATGCCACGAGAAGGGCAAGGATGGTGTGGGCTCCGATAAATGGTGAGATGCCTATAAATAAACCTATACTGAATGTAAGGGCGATCCTGTGAGGAGATTCATTTATAAATAGTAAAAGTCTTATCTTTTCTTTGAGATCAGCCATTCTGTTTTCTCAGATGTACATATCCCTGAGGGGTGAGAGGCTCCATCCTGCCATTCATCTTCTCTATATAAAAGCCCTCTTCTGTAATAATACCTATTTCTGTAATCTTTATTTCTGGAATTATCGATGTGTCTATCTGTTTTGAGGTGGTAAAGATAAGCTCATAGTCTTCCCCTCCTGTAAGGGCAAGATTCAGTGCGTCGAATCCCGTGGCTGTGGATACAGCTTTCAGTGCATCCGATAAAGGAATCCTCTCTTCATATATGGTGGCACCCACCCCACTTTCCCTGCATAGTTTCCAGAGATCCAGAGAGAGTCCATCACTTATATCCATCATTGAGTTTATATCCTTCAAAATATTATGTAATGGTCTCGGTTCTGGCAGAAGGTGTCTTTTTAAGAGATATAATATTGAGTCCATATCTGCACTGAATGATCTGAGCGTTTTATTATCTTCAGGGGTTAGATTTATTTGATTCAGTTTTATATCTAATGGTTTTCTGATTATTTTCAATAACTCAAGTCCTGCACCTGAATCCCCAGTGGTTCCTGTGAGATATATTCTATCACCTGCCCTCGCACCGTTTCTCAGGATGGGATTCATTGAATAACCGATTAAGGTTGCACTGAGAAAAATATTATTTATTGATTCCGAGATATCCCCTCCTATGAGTGATGATCCATATCTCTTCAGGCATTCTTCTATTCCGTCCATGAGTTCATCGAGGAAAAGAGGTGGCAGGTCTTCTCTCAATGCAATATTGAGGAGCATAAACTCAGGTTCACCACCCATCGCAAAGATGTCACTCACATTGGATGATACAAGTCTGAAACCTATCTGGTAAGGAGTCTCAAAGGTGAGATTAAAATGCACATCCTCTACCATAAGATCTGTTGTGTAAAGAAGGTATCTGTTGTCATGTCTTACAACAGCAGCGTCGTCACCTATCTGGCGAACTACCTCAGGAGGATATGTATTGAATCTCTTCCTTATGGTATCGATTATCTCGATTTCGTCTCTCATAAATGAAGGTCTTTAAGCCCGCACTATTTTGCCTTTCGTTCTTTTTTAGCAGGAAGGAGGGCGATATTCAGGACCTCATCCATGGTCTCTACAAAGATAAACTCCATATCCTTTTTTACATACTTCGGTATATCTTCGAGGTCCTTTTTATTTCTCATGGGAATGATCACCTTTTTTATTCCCATTCTCTTGGCAGCCAGTGCTTTTTCCTTGAGACCTCCAATGGGTAGAACCCTGCCCCTTAAAGTGACCTCTCCTGTCATGGCAACATCTCTCCTTACAGGCCTTCCTGTAAAGGCTGATGCTATGGATGTTGTGATGGTTATACCAGCAGATGGACCATCCTTTGGTATTGCACCTGCTGGGACATGGACATGTATGTCTGTCTTTGAAAATATCTCCTCATCTATTCCGAGTTCTTTCGCCCTTGATCTTACATAGCTCAATGCAGCCTGAGCGGACTCCTTCATCACATCTCCGAGCTGTCCTGTAAGGATCAGATTGCCTTTACCCTTCATTATGGTTGCTTCTACATATATAACATCACCACCAGTCTCTGTCCATGCGAGTCCTGTTGTTACACCAACAAGATTCTTCTCGACCTCTTCTTCAGGAAGATACTTTGGAACCCCGAGGAACTTCGAGAGATTCTTTGTGGTTATGATAAAGTCCTGTTTCTTTCCTTCCGCAATCTGTTTTGCCACCTTCCTGCATATACTGGCAATCTCTCTTTCGAGATTTCTTACACCAGCCTCTCTTGTATATTCGGTTATTATCTTCATGAGAGCACTGTCGTTTATCGTGAGTTCATTTTTCAGACCATGTTCCTTTAACTGTCTTGGTATGATGTATCTCTTTGCGATGTGCATCTTCTCTTCTGCAGTATAACCGCTCAGATATATAATCTCCATCCTGTCCCTCAATGGAGCCGGTATCGTATCTGCAAGATTGCCCGTGGTTATGAAGATAACCTTTGAAAGATCGAATGGAACGCCGAGGTAGTGATCCACAAAGGAGTTATTCTGTTCAGGATCCAGGACCTCAAGGAGTGCTGATGCAGGGTCTCCTCTGAAATCAAGACCAATCTTGTCTATCTCATCGAGCATGAATACAGGATTGTTTGTTCCTGCCTGCTTTATTCCCTGTATTATCCTTCCAGGAAGGGCACCAACATATGTCCTCCTGTGTCCCCTGATCTCTGCCTCATCCCTCACACCTCCAAGGGATATTCTCACAAATTCTCTTCCAAGAGCCCTTGCAATTGATTTTCCGAGAGATGTCTTTCCTACACCAGGCGGTCCTATAAAACAGAGTATAGGACCCTTCATCTTTTCATTAAGTTTCCTTACACTCAGATATTCGAGTATCCTCTCCTTCACCTTCTCAAGGTCATAATGGTCTTCATTGAGAACCTTCTCAGCATGTTTTATGTCAACGCTATCTTTTGAGGATTTAGACCAAGGAAGTTCTGTTAACCATTCGAGATATGTCCTCACTGTTGCTGCCTCGGCGCTATCAGGGTGCATCTTCTGTAATCTCTTCAGCTGCTTTTCAGCCTCTTTTGCAACCTTCTCTGGCATCTTTGCCTCTTCAATCTTTTTCCTGAATTCTTCTATCTCTTCTGTTCTCTCATCCATTTCACCGAGTTCCTTCTGGATCGCCTTCAACTGTTCTCTCAGGAAGTAGTCTCTCTGAATTTTATCTATCTCTCCTCTTGCCTCAGACTGTATCTTCTGCTGGATGGTGAGAAGTTCTATCTCCCTTGTGAGTATCTCGCTCACCCTCTTTATTCTTTTCAAAGGATCAATTATCTCGAATATTTCCTGTGCCTCTGCTGTCTTCAATCCAAGATTCGATGCAACGAGGTCAGCAAGTCTTCCAGGATCGTCCATGTTTTCTATTATAACCATCACATCTGGAAGGATTGCCTTACCAAGGGAGATCGCTTTATCAAGCTGTTCTTTTACTGTGCGCATCAGGGCTTCCATCTCTATGGTGATCTCTTCAGGCTTTTTCTCGACAATCCTTTCGATGTTGGCAACAAGGTGATTATCCTTTTCTGTTATGCTCAGGACCTTTACTCTGCTGAGACCCTGAACCAGGATCTTTACCCTTCCATCAGGTAATTTTAGCATTCTCATTACCATGCCGACAGTCCCTATCTTGTAGAGATCGTCAGGTCCAGGTGATTCTACGGACATATCCTTCTGTGTAAGTAGAAGGATCAGTCTATTGGTATTCAAGGCGCTATCTATAGCCCTTATTGAGATATCTCTGCCTATAAATAAAGGCACTATCATGTAAGGGAATATAACCATATCCCTCACAGGTAATACAGGCAGACTGTCAGGGATTACTATCTCCTTTTCTTCAACCATCTTCACTCCTTTTCTATCTTAATCCTTATAACTCTTGAATCTATTTTTGGGAAATTTATAGTAAGTATGCCTTCTCTATAAGTCGCTTTTCCTTCAAATGGATTAACAGGAACCGGTAGTTCTATTATCCTTCTGAAATGCTCCATACTCCTTTCGAGACATATATACCGCCTGATGTTTCTGTGTTCTTTTACTCTCTTGATACCTTCTATTATCAAAGAGTTATCTATCACCTTTATGATCAGATTTTCGACATCTATGCCAGGGATATCGATCTCCACCACGAGTTCTTCCTCTGTCTCGTACAGATCAAGATACGGAGATTTACATGTAAATTCAATACTGAAAAATCCTATGTTAATCAGATTTAGATATTGCATTGGCAAGTTCTATAATATATCTTCTAAAATCCTTAGAAAGTTCCTCATGTTTCAGTGCAAGTTCGACAGTAGCCTTAAGAAAACCGAGTTTGCTGCCCGCATCGTATCTTTTGCCATTGAATAGATAACCATATATCTCTGTTTTCCTTAATAATCTGCGGAGGCCGTCTGTTAATTGTATCTCACCGCCCTTACCTGGCTCGAGTCTTTCGAGTTCATCAAATATGTCTGGTGTGAGTATATATCTTCCTATTATAGCGAGATTTGATGGTGCCTCATCCGGTCTCGGCTTCTCTACAAGGTCGGTAATCCTGAGGACTGAACCGCTGACCTTCTCTGATGCAACGATGCCATATTTATCCACATCCTTTTTGGGAACCTCTTCAAGGGCTATTACAGGACATCGGTATTTTTTATAGATCTCGATCATGTTACTTAAAAGTTTTTCATCAGGATCTATTATATCATCGCTGAGAATAACAGCGAAGGGTTCGTCCTTGATAAATGGTTTTGAACAGAGAATGGCGTGGCCCAGGCCAAGGGGTTTCCTCTGTCTTATATAGGCAAAGTCAATATGGTTGAGTTCTGCAATGCGTTCGAGGAGATCAGTCTTTCCCTTTTTTTTGAGGTTTTCTTCAAGTTCATAGGCAAAGTCAAAATGGTCTTCGATGGTTCTTTTATGTTTGCCTGTTATTATAAGAAACTCCTTTATACCGCATGATAGTGCCTCTTCAACTGAATATTGAATCATGGGTTTATCGACCACTGGCAACATCTCCTTTGGAGAGGCTTTTGTTGCAGGAAGAAATCTCGTGCCCAAGCCAGCAGCAGGTAAAACAGCCTTTATTACGGTGTTAATTCTTTCACTCCTTATGTGCGGCATGTGTTATTATAACATATAAATGGAGATGGCAGAATAAACGAGGAAGAAAAAACAGGTCAGTCCTGAAGAGCGAAGTGTGAATCTTGATCTGAAAAAAGGTTTTAAGACTTTTAAGTTTCAGCGTTTCTTAACAGGTTCATTCTTTATGGTTTGATATGTTTGAAGATAGAATAAAGGAACTGACTGAAAAAGGTCTTTTAAGAAGGGTTATCGATAAAGAAGGACCTCAGGGTCACAGAATAATCCTGGAAGGAAGGGAGTATATAAATTTTTCATCAAATGACTATCTGGGACTTGCGAATCATCCTAAAATAAAAGAGGCTGTTATTAATGCGATCTATGAGTATGGAACGGGTGCCGGTGCATCGAGACTTCTTGGAGGTGGTTCAATCCTGCACAGAAGACTCGAGGAGAGGATAGCAGAATTTAAGGGAACTCCATGTGCCCTTGTTATGAATTCAGGGTATACAGCAAACACATCAGTAATACCTGTTCTTGCCGGGAATGGCGATGCGATATTCAGCGATGAATTGAACCATGCAAGCATAATTGATGGATGCAGACTTTCTAAAGCGGATGTATATATTTACAAACACAGAGATATGGAGGAACTTGAAGGGCTTCTTAAGAAGAGTAATCATGGAAGGAGATTGATAATAACTGACTCTGTCTTCAGCATGGATGGTGATATAGCACCTCTTTCTGATATTATAGAACTCGCAGAAAGATACGATGCTCTTCTCTATATAGATGATGCTCATGCCACAGGGGTACTTGGAAAAGGCAGGGGTTCTCTCAGACACTTCAACATTGAACACAAAGATTACATAATCCAGATGGGTACATTTTCGAAGGCCCTTGGCTCATTCGGTGCATATATTGCAGGAGGGAGATCCTTAATAGAGTATCTCATCAACAGGGCAAGGGGTTTTATCTATTCCACAGCGCTTCCACCCCATATTATCGCCCACATACTTGAGGCACTGAGGATTATTGATGAACATCCTGACATCATAGAAAGATTATGGGAAAACAGAGAAAGGATGCGTGATATCCTTGAGTCGCTTGGATATGATATCTCGATATCAGAGACCCCCATAATGCCACTCATCTGCAGTGATACTGATGAGGCAAATAGATTATCAGAATTTTTAAGAGACAATGGAATATATGCTCCCTCCATAAGGCCTCCAACAGTAAAGATATCGAGGATAAGATTTACTGTGACATCTCTTCATACTCTTGAGGACATGGAGGGATTGAGGGGTGTTCTTGAAGAATGGAAAAGAAGATCTGCCTTGTAACAGGTGCATCGGGTGGATTGGGGATGGTGCTCTCGAGAGTACTCTCCCGGAATGGATTTATCATAATAGCGAATTATCACAGTTCAGAGGATGCGATCAATTTACTCAGAAATGAATGTGAAGAGATAATTCCATACAGGGCTGATGTATCCATAATGGAGGATTGCATGAGGATGGCTGATTTTGTAAAAGAGAGGTTCCAGAGACTCGATGCACTGATCAATAATGCAGCAATAACAGACAATACACTTCTCATAAAGATGGAAGAGGATCTTTTCGAGAGGATTCTCGATGTCAATCTGAAAGGATGTTTTAATACCATCAGGAGTTTTTCGGAACTCCTTTCAGTTAATGGAGGGCATATAGTTAATATTTCCTCTTCATCCGGCATAAGAGGGAAAAAAGGTCAGTCAGCATACAGTGCATCCAAGGCAGGACTCATAGGTTTGAGCCTTACATCTGCCAGGGAACTTGCATCTTTAAATATAAAGGTCAATGTTGTTATACCTGGATATATGGATACAGAGATGGGCAGGAGCTCTCAGGAAGGATTGAATAATGCTATCAAAGAGAGTCTTCTTAAGAGACTTACCAGTCCAGAGGATGTTGCAAATTTTATAGTATGTTTGATCCAGACATCCTCTGTCACGGGACAGGTATTCAGGATTGACAGCAGAATATAAAATGTTATACTTTTAATACCAGTATGGCAAACATCCTGATCGTTGACGATGATCTCGAGATAAGAAAAACCCTCAGAGAGCTACTCACACTTCACGGATTTAAGACATTCGATGCAGAGAATGGAAAAGAAGGGCTTGAAATTTTCAGGAAGACAAAGATAGATGCCATCCTTCTCGATATAAGGATGCCCGAGATGGATGGCATGGAGACAATGCAGAGGGTAAAAAAGATAAATCCTGATGTTCCGATAATCTTCGTAACTGCATACGGTGATATACCCACTGCAGTGGAGGCTGTAAAATCGGGAGCATATGACTTTATTGTAAAACCCGTAAAGATAGATAGACTGCTCCTCACACTCAGGCGAGCACTCGAGAAGGTTGAACTGCAGAATGAATTGAAGAGACTCAGTACAGTTATGAATTTTTCCCTTGAATCCGTGTTCGGAAAGAGCAGTGCCATTAAAAATATCATAGAACAGATAAAACAGGTTGCGTGGACAGACTTTTCCGTAATAATTCAGGGTGAAACAGGCTCTGGCAAGACCATGGTTGCAAGGATAATCCACAATCAGAGCAAAAGGGCTGATAAACCATTTGTACCTGTTGATATTGGAGCGATACCTGAGAGCCTCATCGAAAGTGAGTTATTCGGATACGAAAAAGGAGCGTTTACGGGTGCTGAGAGAAGGAAATGTGGTTTCTTTGAAATAGCAGATGGTGGGACAATACTTATTGATGAGCTCGAGAACCTCACTCCATATGTCCAGAGTAAGCTTCTCCGTGTCGCTGAAGAAAAGAAGATATATCCTCTCGGAAGCACAAAACCTGTCGATGTGAATGTGAGGATCATAGCCGCAACGAATACGGATATAAAGAAAAGTGTCATGGAGAAAAAATTTAGAGAGGACCTTTTTTACAGGCTTGGTGAATTCATAATAACAATACCTCCTCTGAGGAACAGACCTGAAGATATACCATACCTTGCACATAAGTTTGCCTCTGAGGCTGCTGATGAGCTGAACAAACATATAAAGGAGATAAGGAGTGATACTGTTGATTTACTTTTAAGATATCCATGGCCCGGAAATGTAAGGGAACTTAAGAATGTTATAAGAAGGGCGGTATTACTTGCGGACAATGAAATCATTAAGCCTGAACATATAGAATTCCTGATTGAGGAGATTGAAAAAAAAGAACTTCCACTTCTGCCTTTAAAGGAGATATCTGCAATGGCAGCAAAGGAGGCAGAAAAGATTGTTATAAAGAAGGCACTTAAGATGACAGACGGTAATAAAACAAAGGCCGCTTCCCTCCTCCAGATTGATTATAAAACGCTCCTTACAAAGATAAAGGAATTCGGGATTTAATCACTGCCGGTTGAAGGAGTAAATCAGGTTTACATTCATACCATATTTTCAGTGTTTCATCGCTGAAGAGAGAATCCAGAATCAAGGTTATACTCAAAGACAGTTCCCCGGAACTCGATTGGCAGTTTTGTGAGTGATGGATTCTTTATGATCCAGCCATAAGTAAATTAGCCACATGAGCCGAACAGAACCCCGTGGTGCCATTGTTACTTTATCATGAGCGTGTGAGAGTGTAAGAATCAGCATGTTTATTTGCAGAACTTTTTGAGAAGTCAGGTCTGTTACAGGAGAGGTTCAGAAGATGTTCTGTAGAGATGTATTTCTCTGGAATGTGATCCATAATTATGGAGGAAATTCCCTAATTTCATGGATATCTCGGAATATTTTTTATTAAAAATCAAGAAGTTTAAAACTGGCACAGTAATTGCTTTTATAGGACTGAGGAGGTGATAAAAATGATGGGCATAATTACATTCAAGAAAAGGTTAACTGTAAAGGAATTAAGGGAACACTCGGAAAATCTTAAGAATGCTATTAAACAATGGAAGGAGACGATTATAGATGCGGGTTCAGTCGAAAAGGTTGATCTTGCAGGTTTACAGATGTTTATTTCTTTGAAAAAAGAGTGTGAGAGATTGGGGCACAGGGTATATATAAGGAGTTCCAGAACCATAGATGAACTAATGAATTCAATGGGACTCAAGTTTTAAGAGGGGTTTAATGAAAGAGAAGAAGAGAATTCTGATCGTGGATAATTCTGATCCGATGAGAAGAATAATCTCTTTTGCACTCGAGAGTGTGGGTTACAATGTCGTTTCTGCAATAAATGGTCTCGAGGCACTGAAAAAACTTGAACGCTCGAATATAGATCTCATAATCACAGATATCAATACATCGGGTATTGATGGGATCGAACTCATAAAGCATGTAAGAAAGAGCATTTCCCATAAATATACGCCCGTGATAATGCTGGCGTCCCATCCTGATCAGGAAGGTGCAAGGGAGTGCAGGCAGGCAGGTGTAAATGAATGGTTGTATATGCCATTTACCCCTCTACAGCTTATTGAAACGGTAAGGAGATTGACGAGATAAATGGAAGGTTTCCAGACGGAAGAGTTAAAGATTCTTTATAATTCCTTCGTGGATGAATCCCTCGAAAAGCTTTCTGACTTTGAGAATACATTATTAAAAATAGAAGGCGATCCTTCGAAGGAAGATATCCACACAATCTTCAGGACCGTACATACTATTAAGGGAACGAGTTCTTCTCTTGGTTTCGGGGAGATCTCGAGATTTGCACATGGCCTCGAAGAATATCTTGATCTTTTAAGAAAAGATAAGATTGCCCTGTCAGATAAGGGTCTTAATATGCTCTTTGAGGCGTGTGACCTTCTTAAAAAGGCGATTCTCTCCATAAGGTCAGGAGAGTTTTTTGACTTTACTGAATGTGATAGAGTTCTTGAGAAACTTAATGTTGAAAAGGAAAGAACAGCGTCCAGAATCTATAAAATAATCTTCACTCCTGACAGGGAGATTATTAAAAAGGGTTTTGACCCCTCCATTATCATCGAGAGTTTAAGAAGTATAGGGGAGATTATAAATATCAGGGCATTTGAAGATGCTGTTCCACCGCTCAACGAGTTAAATCCTGAGATGTTTTATCTCAGATGGGATATTATCTTTAAAACAGATTGTGGTACGGATGCCATCAATGAAGTATTCGAGTTTGTTCAGGAAGGAAGTGAAATAAAGATTTTACCTCTATCGATTAAAGAGGATGAACCTGCCCCGCTTGGAAGATTGCTGATAGAGAATGGTGCTGTAAATCAGGAGGATATAGAGGATGCTATTAAGAAGCAGAGAAGGCTTGGTACCATCCTTGTGGAGGATGGAAAGGTTACAGGTGATGAGGTGGAGGCTGCTCTTAATAAGCAGAATCTCCAGAGGATTGAGTTGCTCAGTAAAACATTCTCTTCGACGATAAGGGTCGATCTTAAGAAGCTTGATGACCTTATAAATCTTGTTGGAGAGATGATCATACTCCACTCCATGATAGAACGGGTGATAAAAAAGGGTGGGGTTCAGACTTCCATTGCGGATGAGATATCCCTTAAATTACACAGGCTCGACAGGGAGATTCAGGAGAGAACCATGTCCCTCAGGATGCTTCCTGTTGGAGAGGTCTTCAGAAGATTTATCAGACTCGTGAGGGAACTCTCATTATCAAAAAATAAAAAGGTAAAACTTTTAATATCAGGTGAAGAGACGGAACTCGATAAGAGTGTTATCGAAAAAATAACGGATCCACTTGTTCATCTCCTGAGAAATGCTATTGATCACGGTATAGAATTACCTGAGGAGAGATTATTGAAAGGAAAAGACCCAGAGGGAATTATAAGTCTCACCGCTTATCAGAGGGGAGATTCCATATTCATAGAGGTGGAGGATGATGGCAGGGGGCTTGATAAAGAAAGTATCCTGAAAAGAGCGGTTTCACAGGGGATGATCAGGTCAGATCAGATATTAACGGATGAAGAGATATACAGTCTGGTATTCATTCCAGGTTTTTCTACATCGGATACAGTTACTGATGTATCGGGCAGGGGTGTTGGGATGGATGTGGTGAAGAAGAATATTGAAGCTTTGAATGGGAGGGTTTATATATATACTGAGAAGGATAGAGGCACTGTCATCACCATTAAACTTCCCCTCACCCTTGCAATCATAGAAGGGCTTTCAATCATTACTGGAAATGAAATATTTATGCTTCCCATGCATTCAGTGGTTGAATTGATCAGACCGGAAAGGAGAGATATCTTCACTGTTGAGGGAAAAGCAGAGATACTCAATCTAAGGGGTGAAAATATTCCTCTTATAAGACTACATGAGATTCTTGATATAAAACCATCAAAGGAAAATATATGGGATATGATCGTGGTTATTACAATGTATGAGGATAAAAAATACGGTCTTGTTGTGGATGATATTGTGGGGCATGAACAGATTGTTTTAAAAAACCCCGGTACCTCCATACCAAGGGTTAAAGAGATAGGGGGATTTACGATTGCTGGAGATGGGAGGGTAGCCCTTGTTCTGGATGTACCGGGAATTATCGAGATGGCAATGGAGACAGTTAAAGGGGGGCATGCGGTATGGCATTGAAGCAGAAAGAAAAAGAGCAGGAAAAATTGTGTTTGCAGTATATCACCTTTAAACTCAATAATGAGATATATGCCATTGATGCCATGAATGTGCAGGAGATAGTGGAACTTGGAGGGATTACAAGGATACCCCATCTTCCAGTATTCATGAAAGGAGTGATAAACCTCAGGGGATCAATTATACCTGTGGTGGATCTCAAGACAAAGTTTTCCATGGAATCAGGAGAATATAAAAAACATACCTGCGTTATTGTTACAGAGTTTTCAGGAGGTGCGATGGGGCTTATTGTGGATTCAGTGATGGATGTTATTTTCTTAAATGAAGATGACATCAAATCCCCTCCCTCATTTGGTATAAAGGTTCAGACAGACTTCATAAAAGGAATATCAAGAATAGACGCCGGTCTCGTTATTATTCTTGATATAGAAAAGGTTCTTTCGAGTGAGGAAATGCTTTCTCTACAGGAAGCAAGGAGGAGTTTTGAGATGGACATGAATCAATCAGATTCGTGAAATAGATGGAATTATTGTTTCAGGGATGGAAGGATGATTAATAAGGAATATTACGAAGATTTTGAAACTGGCTTTACATTTGAGATATTCAATCTCTTTGCAAAATTCATATATGATGTGTCGGGAATAAAACTCACGCTTCATAAAAGGTACCTTCTATTTTCCAGACTTTTAAAGAGACTCAGGCATCATAATATGCATAATTTCTATGAGTATTACAGAATGGTCAGGAATGACAGTACAGAACTAATCGAGATGCTCAACTCCATTGCAACGAATACGACATATTTCTTCAGGGAGAAGCACCATTTTGATTTTTTGAAGAATGTCTGTATACCTGATATTGTCTCGAAAAAACACAGGGGCGAGTTGATTATATGGAGTGCAGGTTGCTCAACAGGGGAGGAGCCCTATTCAATAGCAATTACTGCTCATGAAGGTATGAATATGATTCATGAAGGTGAAGGAAAAGGTTCTTTTTCAATAAGGATTATCGGAACCGATATATCAACAAGGGCGCTTGAGTTCGCAAAAAGAGGAGTGTATGAAATCGATCAGATTCCAGAGGAGATCCCTTCTGGAATCTTATGCAGATATTTTGATAAATGCAGGGGAGAGGATGGTGGAAAGATAATGGTTAAGGATTTTATCAGAAACATGGTCACCTTTAAGAGACTGAATCTTAAGGATGATGAATACACAATGGAGAAAAATATAGATATAATTTTTTGCAGAAATGTGATGATATATTTTTCAGAAGAGATGAAGAAACATGTGTTATCCATGTTCTACAAACACCTGAGACAAGGTGGATATCTCTTTCTGGGACATGCAGAAGCATTATTGAACAGAAAGGAATTTCAGCCTGTCTTCATATCAGTTTATAAAAAGATGGATGAAAAGAATCAGGCATCTTATATTTCCATCTGACCATCTTTATTTATCAGTCGCCAATATAACTCGTGATCAGTATCCTTCTTTGTTTACTAACTCCTGTTTCTGAAGATGGCCCTCACAAGCCTTTGTTGAAGTTACAGGATGTTTTTGGTTATCTTAAAATATGTCTGTTGAAGAGATAATAAGGAACTTTTCTGGAAAAAATATACTCATTGTGGGGGATATCATACTCGATAGATATATCTGGGGAAAGGTATCGAGGATATCTCCAGAGGCACCTGTTCCTGTCGTTGAGGTTACACGGGAAGATTTTCTTCCTGGCGGGTCAGCAAATGTTGCTGCAAATATTACCTCGCTGGGAGGTAAGGCGTATCTCGCAGGTGTAACAGGTAACGACAGGGCAGGAGAGATCCTTGTGAGATTGCTCGATGAGAGTGGTATCATTACTGATGGTATATTTACTGATGAGAGACCAACGACTGTCAAAACCAGGGTGATAGCACATCACCAGCAGGTGGTGAGATTCGATAAGGAGAGTAATCTCAAACTGAACACCAGTACAAGAAGAAAGATTATCGATTATATAAGGGAAAAAGTCAATAAGGATGCCCTTGATGCCATCATTATTTCGGATTATAAAAAAGGTGTTATCGACAGGGAACTCGTGAAGGAGATATTGAAACTCACAAAAAAGAAGGATATCTTCGTATCTGTTGATCCAAAGCCTGAACACTTCCCGTATTACAGGGGGGTTCCCCTCATCACACCAAATCTCAGGGAGGCATCAGAGGGTTCAGGTATAAAGATCAAAGATGAAGAGAGTCTCATAAAGGCAGGCAACAAACTTTTGAGGTCTCTGAGGTGTGATGCGGTACTGATAACGAGGGGTGAGGATGGGATGAGCCTTTTCTTGAGGGAAGATGGAAGGTGGAGGACAAGAAGAAATTATTTTCATATACCTGCAAGGGCAAAGAAGGTCTTCGATGTGACAGGTGCGGGAGATACAGTTATAGCCACTGTTACCCTTGCATATGTGGCAGGTTCTGATATACTCGAGGCATGTGAGATATCGAATTATGCAGCGGGGATTGTGGTCGGTGAGGTTGGTACTGCCACCGTAACACAGAAGGAGTTACTCGAAACAATAAGAGAGGCAAAGATATTAAATTCTCTAAGAAAGAAGACATGAAGGTATCCGCTGTTGCACTTTATTCTGGAGGACTTGATAGCACGCTCGCAATCCTTGTGATGATGAAACAGGGAGTGGATGTGACTGCCCTCACATTTCTCACACATTTTGGATGTGATATATCGGATAGATCCTCATGCTCGAAGAATCCCTTCAGGGCAGCAGAAGAGTTCGGATTCAAGGTTAAACTGTGCCATCTTGGAGAAAAATTCATCGAGATCGTGAAGAATCCAGAGTTCGGACACGGCAGGAATATGAATCCATGTATTGATTGCAGGATATTGATGTTAAAAGAGGCAAAGGAATTTATGAAACTTCTTGGGGCACAGTTTGTGATAACAGGAGAGGTACTCGGACAGAGACCGATGAGCCAAAGAAGGGAGACATTTCCTTTAATAGATAGAAAAGCAGGACTTGAAGGATATGTATTGAGACCCCTTACAGCTCTGAATCTGAAACCCACCATACCAGAGTTACAGGGTCTTGTAAAGAGAGAACTTCTTTACGGTTTCAGAGGCAGGTCAAGAAAACCCCAGATGGAACTTGCGAGAGAGTTTGGCTTGACTGATTATCCCACACCTGCTGGAGGATGTCTGCTCACGGATCCCATATATTCCATGAGACTCAGGGACCTTCTGAGATACAATCCAGACCCTTCATTCAAGGAGATAAATCTTCTGAGAATAGGCAGGCATTTCAGGCTATCTCCTGTAACAAAGATAATAGTGGGAAGGGATGAGAGGGAGAATAATGAGATCGCATCCCTTAGAGATAGGGATGATTATCTCTTAAAAGTCAAAGGATACGGAAGTCCTTTAACAATCATTACAGGCAGTGTAGATGAAGATGTGATAAGACTTGCAGCATCCATAACAGCAAGGTACTCGGATGCAAAGAGATTGCCACTTGTGGATGTTATGGTCTTTCACAAAGAAAGGGTTTTTAATGTGAGTGTCAGGCCGATTGATGATGAGACTCTCGAGAGATACAGATTAAGAAGCGATAAGGACTCTCTCATTAAAGCCTGACATTTATCCCCTTTGATTTGAGATACTCCTTTGCTTCCCTTATGGTAAACTCCCTGTAATGGAATATTGATGCTGCGAGAACAGCATCTGCCTTTCCTTTTACTATTCCCTCGTAAAGATGTTCAAGATTTCCTGCCCCTCCAGATGCGATTACAGGAATGGATACATTTTCTGATACAGTCCTTGTAAGTTCAATATCATAGCCATCCTTCGTGCCATCCCTGTCCATGCTCGTAAGGAGTATCTCTCCAGCACCCATCTCTTCCATATACCTTGCCCATTCAACTGCATTTATACCTTTCGGTCTTCTCCCCCCATGCGTATAGACCTCCCATAGAGGGGGTGTGGGATGAGAGGTAACAGATGAGGGGTTAATGACCAATCTATCAAAAAGTTCCTTTGATGTTCTCAGCCATTCAGGTATCTCCTCGGGTATTCGTATCTCGAATCTCGATCCATGAACCTTCTTTGCATCTATTGCGACCACAATGCACTGACTTCCGAATCTTGTGGCTGCCTCTCTTATGAATTCAGGATTATTTACTGCGGTTGTATTAATCGAAACCTTATCACATCCTGCATTCAGGAGATCCCTTATGTCATCGAGTGTCCTTATTCCACCTCCTACAGTGAGCGGCATGAATACATCTGTTGCTGTCCTTTCTACGACATCAATGATAATCTTTCTCTTTTCATGAGATGCAGTAATATCAAGGAAAACAAGTTCGTCTGCTCCCTGCTCATCATAAAATATGGCATTCTCGACAGGGTCTCCGGCATCCCTGAGATTTACAAAACTCACACCCTTTACGACCCTTCCATCCTTTACGTCAAGACATGGTATGATTCTCTTTGCAAGCATAGGTTAATAAATAGGTTTTGAGTATTTAGCAGGTGCTGGATATTTTCTACCTGCTGCAGCAAATATTATTCTATCAATCTGTGTATCACCAGCTGCAATCCATCTTATAAATCTCATTAAGTACTCTCTTGGTGGGTCCAGTTTACTTTTCTTCGGTGCCCCTGGCCCAAAATTAAAATCCTGTTCTATCATTAATAGTTGGGCAACAAAGAGATTAACCTCTGCCTCATCTAATTGCATAGGAAAATCTATTCCTCTTAATTCTTCTACATAAAGGATTGGATCATTTCCATTATAAACATCTTCAAGTGCTCTAAACAGTTCCATACTTCCTGTTTCGTTACTCTCTCTCTTAATATATAAATCTATTAATAGTCTTATATGCGTGGGATAAAACTCATTCTCTCCTTCCCTGATCAATCCAACAGCAAAATCATGAGGGGAGAAACGCCCTGTCTGAGTCACTGTTACTTTTGTTCCGATATTACTTACATAAATAACCCTGTGTTCACCCTTTTGGAGTTGTCTTAACTCATTTGCCAGTTGCAACATCTCCATGATAATCTACTCTCCCATTTTTTAAAAATTAAACAATATTTGGGCTGGGGGTTATCTTAATGAAGATGTCACACTGACCCAAATAAATTTTTAATTAGATTATTATTTTAGCATAACAAATTATTCTCCTTTATATTCATAAATCAAAAGATATTGATGTGTTATATCTAAAACATTATCATCGCTTCTCAATGGCACAGATTTTTGTTCCTCTCTGCTGACTATAA
>FWWL01005930.1_pt1 | contig 18299 bp, 14 predicted proteins | sample 2228331 | NCBI WGS metagenome assembly FWWL01 (sample SAMEA103939775, study PRJEB20133) | metagenome
GATGTGGCCACTAACCGCGTCATCCGGGCAGCAAGCGAGACAAAAGAGGGGCGAGACTTACGCATTATCGTTCACAAGGGCGAAATTGGGGCGCGCGTGACGTCGCGCTCGCTGGGCAGCAGCACCCCTCTTTCCCGTAGTGAGCAAGCCACGGAAATCAATGAACTGCCCCTGGATTTCTCCCTGGGAGAGGAGCAGGCGTGAGCAGGCGCTCCGTGCAGCGGGATTTTGATCCGGACTCACTCGTGCACACGAAATCCTCGAAGAACATTCGGGCGATGTTCGACGCTATCTCGCCGACCTACGATTTTCTCAACCATCTCCTGAGCGCCAACATCGATCGACGGTGGCGCCAGAGGTTGACGAAAGAAGTCATAGGCGAGCGACCTGCCCGGATTCTGGACGTCTGCACCGGGACGGCCGACCTCCTTCTCGAGCTTGCGCAGGGGGCGCGGCGGCAGGGCTATAGGCCCGTGTGCGTGGGGACAGACTTCGCGCTCGCTATGTTGCAGCGAGGCGAGCGAAAGAGAATCAAGGCCGGCTTGCGTGAGCGTTTCTCGCTTGCGGCTGCCGACACGTTGGCCCTGCCATTCCGCGACGAGACGTTTGATCTTGTGACAGTGGCTTTCGGCATAAGAAACGTCGAAAACCTTCAGGCGGGTCTTCGTGAGCTTTGGCGCGTGACGCGCGGCGGCGGACGCACGGCGGTTCTTGAGTTTTCTCAGCCGCGAAATCCCCTTGTGCGCCGCCTCTATCAGCTCTACAGTTTGCAAGTAATGCCTTGGGTCGGGCGACTCATTACAGGGACGCAAGCCTATGCTTATCTCCCCAAATCGGTCCGCGCCTTTCCTGAAGGTGAGGCTTTCCTGACCGCCATGACTGAGGCAGGATGGGTGGCACTCAGGGCCATTCCGCTCACATGGGGCATCGCAACCCTATACCTTGGAAAGAAACCCGAGCCGGCGCCGCTCTGACTGTTTCGCGCTGCGGGGATGAGAGATGATCGGTGGGCGCAGGGGAAAGCCATACGCCACCCCTGCGCCCATCCAGAGCGAAGAGTGCTGTTCTTATTTCAACTGGTCGACAGGTGCTGTCATGAAGCTGATAATGGCCTCACTGGCCAATTCGCCGTTGGCGAAAATCTTACCGGCTGTGCGGCCAAAATTGCGCCGCCGATAGAGCTCTTCGACTTCAATCCGCAGCACGTCGCCAGGGCCGACAATCCGACGGAATTTTGCTTCCTCAACCCCCGCGAGGAGCGCTAAAAAGCCTTTTCCCGCAAGGAGACCAGCAAGAACGGCGCCCGTTTGGGCCATGGCTTCGATCTGAAGCACACCCGGCATGATCGGCTTTTCCGGAAAATGCCCCTGGAAAAACCATTCGTTCATGGTGACGCATTTCACGCCAACGATACGCTTCTCGCTGAGCTCCTCAATGCGGTCGATCAGGAGAAAGGGATAACGGTGTGGGAGAATTTCCCGGATCTGGTTGATGTCGAGAGGTGCCTGAACAGAGAGCTTCGATTCACTCACGATGCGAGTTCCTTTCTCAAGAATTGGGCAAAAGCGACGTTGGCGCTATGGCCGGAACGCCACACCAGAAAATGACCAAGAACGGGGTTACCGAGAAGCGCGATGTCGCCAATGAAATCAAGAATTTTGTGGCGCACGGGCTCATCGGGAAAACGCAACGACTCATTGAGAATGGCCTTGCGCCCAATAACAACAGCGGAGGCCAAGCTACCGCCGCGAATGAGTCCCTGCCGACGGAGCGCTTCAATTTCATGAAAGAAGGCAAACGTCCGAGCTGGAGCAATCTCGCGGCAAAACGTTTCGGGCGTGACGACAAAACTGGCCGATTGCGTGCGCAGAAGCGGCTCGTTCGAGCTAAAAAAGAAGGTCACGCGGAAATCCGCCGCCGGCACGACGGAAATCTCGGCGGAGTTATGCTGGAACGCTAGAGGCTCAAGCGGTTGAAGCACAGTCAGTTCGGCGTCTTGCTCCTCCAAGCCAGCATCGAGAAGGAGCTCGGCAAAGGGCAAACTGCTGCCATCAAGAAAAGGGAGCTCTCCCGCGTCCACGTCGACGTAAAGGTTCGTCACCCCAAGCGCGAACGCGGCACTGAGAAGATGCTCGACGGTATGGATCTCCGCTGAATCACGCCGCAGTGTGGTGCGGCGCAGAAGATCATCGTGGGCCAGGAAATCGAGCCGGGCGGGAATCTCCGGGCAACCTTCCAGGTCAGTGCGGCGAAAAACGATGCTGGTGTTGGCAGGGGCGGGCCTCACCGTCATCTGGACCGCTTCGCCAAAATGCACTCCCCTCCCCGAAACGCTTCGCTGGGCTGCTATCGTCTTTTGCCTTACGGTCAAGGGTTTTGGGCTTTCCATAGCTGCAGGCTGATGGGCTGACATATTTCAATGGGGAGCTGATCAATCAGGCTGGCGATCAACGGGCCGGGAAGGGCGCGCGGGAGTGCCTCGCTTACTCTCGACGGGGGATTCTTTTGTTGTTTTAGCTTTCTCGCTGGACTTCCCTGCTTCGCTGGTACTCTTCGGAGACGACGCCTCGGATGCTGGCGCATCTTTGGCCGATTTGGATTCTGAGTCGTCACGCGACAAAGAAGGAGTGGTCGAGCGCTCTTCATTCAGTTTGCGAATCACATCATCTGTGATGTCGGCGCCAGTCGTTCCATAGAGAACCGCTTCGCCGCGCAAAATGATGTCGTATTTTTTCTCTTTTGCGACGTCCTGAATCGCAAACAGAATGCGCTTCATGAGCGGCTCGAAAACCGTGGCATCGAGTTCACGGGCTTTTCTTTCGGCCCGGTAGGCAAGGTCTTCGAGTTCATCGCGTAATTTCTTAAGTTCTTTTCTTTTTTTCTCAATCTCACTGGCGGCAACCACGCCTTCACTGCGCTGGACTTCGGCTTCAAGGTCGCGGATCTGTTGGCGCTTGTCGTCGATCTGTTTTTGAAGGTCTTCGATGTCGGATTGGACACTTTCCATGGCTTGATTGACAGCCTTGGCTTTGCGCGTGACACGGTCGACATCGACGTAACCGACCTTGGTCTGCGCTACTGCTTGGAAGCAAAGAAGGAGCGCAAGAGCACTTAGGGCTATGATGCGTTCAATTCTCATGCAGTCTCTCCTATGAATTGTTCCTGGGACGTATTTCCGCCGGCATGGTCAAAGAAATCAAGTTTGCTGCCTGTTGGTCGCACTAGAAAGCCGACGTGAAGGTGAAATGGAAAATCTGTGTCTGATCGCGGTTGTCGCGCAAGACTGGCACGGCCAAGTCGAGCGCCACTTGCGCAATGGGCAAGCGAAGCCGCATGCCAGTTCCCACGGATCCTTTGGGCTTGGTCAATTCAAATGGTTTGCGGCCCAGGACGCCGAAGTCGGCAAACAACACGCCGCTCAGGTTTTCGGTAAATGGATAGCGCAACTCGTTTTGCACGAGGAGCTTTGTCGCGCCACCCAACGGAATGTCCTTGTTTCTCGAGTCATGCGGCCCCGCACCCCACAGCTTGAAGCCACGCATATCCTGTGAGCCGCCGAGGAAGAAGCGGTCGCCATAGCCGATCTTCGTGGCATCATAGGGCATAAGGCCTCCGTACGTGCGCATGGCCCACACCCAGTCGCCGAATGTGGGGCGATAGGTAGCATACTGTCCCTCGAACTTGAGGAGGAACCCATCCGCCGCACCTGTCTCCACACCGGCAAACCAGGACTTTCCGCTGGTGGGGAAGAAGGTGTCATCGCGGTCGTCACGGATAACGCGATAGCGGATCGTGGCGGCGACGTAGTCGTTGATTTTTTCTTTCGGATCGTCGCCCTTATCGAAGCTAAAGCTTTGGGACTCGAGACGGAAGCGCCAAGCCTCCTTGAGCGTGTCGGTGAGCGGGCGCGTAAACTCGGCCGTGCCCCCTGTTGCAGTTTGGTGGAACCCACCCGTGCGAAGATAACGATGATGGTAAACTGAGAACTGCGCAGCAGTGTCGGTGCCTCGCCAATAGCGATCAAGGTAGGTAATATCGAAGCTCGTGATTTTGGATCCGATGGCACCCGAGACGCGCAAATCGCGGGCCATTCCCCAAAGATTGCGTTCGATGTAATTAGCGTAGAGGAATCCGCCTTCGACGTCGCCAAAACCGACTCCAAAAATGACGCTGCCGGTGTTGCCCTGGGTGACCTCGACAATCACGTCGCGCACCGTGGGGTCACCCGTCATCTGACTGTGAATCTTGACGTCTTCAAAAACGTTGAGCGCTCGGAGACGCTCACGCGTCCGGACTTCATCAAAGCGCCGGTAGACCTGGCCGGGCTTGAGGCGCACTTCGCGCTGAATCACTTCGTCCTTCACAGGTGGGGTAAAGCGTGAATACCAGCGGCGGAGCCACCCCATTGATTCGTCTTCAGGGTAGCTTTGGGCGACAACTTTCACGTCTCCAACGTAAATGCGCGCCCCTTCTGAGACGACGACGTCGACATCCACAACGCCCCTAGCAGGATCTTTATGGAAATCCGGATCAATGCGGGCGGAGAGGAAGCCCTCATCGCCATACATGTTTTTGACTTTTTGGGCAGCGTCTGAAAATTTAGGAGCGCTGTAGTATTTGCCCTGCATGGAGAGAAAAGGGGCGAGAATTTCGTCGCGAGTGAAGATGGTGTAGCCGCGGGCGTCGATTCGCCCCACCCGGTAGCGCTGCCCCTCATCGATTTCGATGACAGGGCTTACCCACGAACCATCGGGCGCCGAAATGAACTCACCGCGTCGCACATCGACATCAAGAAATCCTCGGGAAATATACAGCGCCTTGATCGTCTCGAGATCTTCTTGGAAGCGGGACTCATTGTAATAGTGGGTGAGCGGCCCCCACGACCCTTTATTCGTGGTCCGCAGTTGGATCGCAAGGTTGCTGATACTCCTGTTGCCCCGAATGATGAGGTCCTTAATTTTGGTTTGGGTTCCTTCGTCGACGACAATATCGAGTTTGACGCCGTTATCCCCCTCCGGACTTTCTTGAACGCGGACGACGGCGTCAGAATATCCTTTCTCTTGATAGTAGCGCTCAAGGTTTTCGCGAATCTTGCTTTGGACTTTGCCGGAATAGGGCTCTCCCTTTTTCACAGGGAGCTGTCCCATGAGCTTGTCCGTGGGAATTTTGGTGTTGCCACGAATGGTAATGTCGCGGACGACCGGGCTTGAGCGCACAACGTAGCGCAAGACGACGCCGTTATCGCGCTGATCGACTTCGACAAGGATATCGGGTTGAAAGATTCCTAACTCGTAGAGACGCTTGACGTCCTCGCGCTGCTTTTCTGGATCGAGAGGCTCGCCTGGTTTGCTTTGCAAAACGCGGCGGGCTTTTTTGGCCTCCTCTGGCGAGGCGCCGATAATTTCAATTTCTGTGATGATAGGAGCGGGAGGGAGCGAGGCTTTTCGCGGTGGCTTCAGGCGCGACGCGGACTCCTCCGCTGGTGTTCGGGGGCGAAGATCCGGTTTGCCCCGTAGCTGCATGTCCTCAGGAGCTTGATCGTCCTCACTCTCAGAAGAGCCATCCAGGCTGGCATGGGGTGCTGGAGCGGCAGGGAACATGGCTGGTTGAGCCACTCCCAATGGACTTGAGAGCAAGAGCAACATGGCAATACAGCAACCCTTAACCTTAACAGACCATCTCATTCACCTAACCTCGCCTCGTCAGCGCTCGCGCAGCTACGGGAAAATTGTCGTATCGCCTTCGCCTTGTTCAATCGCTTGTGTACTCGGCTAAAGCGGCACCAGCGAATTTGCAACACCGAAATTGGCGCTTGCGGCCTCATTTACCGAAACGCTGGATCAATTTTGATGCGGCCTTCGAGCGCCTTGCGCTGGTCGCGCAAGTACTCGTTAATGAGCGTCTCCACCTTACGCTCGAGCACTTGGATCACAACGTTGGGCAATTGCTTGCGAAAATCTTCCTGGCTGGGCAGCACACGCTCAGCGAGGTGCCACACGACGTAACCCTGCGGCTCTTTTTCCGGGCCTAGAGCAGAAAGCTCAATGTCTCCGGTTTTCGCCTGCTCGATCTGCCTATCAAAACCGACAATGGGGCCAATCTCGCTTGACACTTCCTTGCGCTTGAGGGGCTGCGTCCTGACAACGGTGGTTCCCTTTTCCACGGCAGTTGCGCGCAGAGCGTCAAGGTTGACGGCCTTGCTCTTGATTTCTTCCGCAGCTTGGCGAGCAAGTTCGCGGCCTTTGTGGACGCGGTAGGCGCGCTCGACTTTTTCGCGGATTTCTTCAAACGGCGGGATGTGGGCCGGATATTCCTGGCGCACTTCAATAACCAAGTGACGGTTCGCATCGGTCAGGACATCCGACCGGCCACCCTTTTGCAAGTCAGCAATAGCTTCCTGGAAATCACCAAGGAACCCGATGCCGGGGAGGAACATCGTGCCTTTATCGACCTTGCCCGTGAGGCGGACCGTCTGGCTTGTGACTTCGGCCAGTTTGTCGAGGCTCGTGTACTTTTGGCTGTTACGGCGCAGCTCTTCGCCAACCTGTTCGAAGAGCGGCGCAACCTTTTCTTCAAGAAGGCGACGGCGGATGATCGCCTCCACTTTCTCCAGCGGTTGAATGACTCCCTCTCGACGCTGTTCAACTTTCAAGATGTGGAAACCTCGGCTCGTTTCCACGGGTGGATGGATGGAGCCGGGTTTCAGGTTGAAGACTGCACTCGTCCACGCATCGCCGTAGAAACTTTGAGCCGTATTCTTGTCAATGAGTCCAAGGTAACCGCCAGCAGTGGTGTTATCGTCTGTGGCCGTTGTGGAGTCGTCAGCAGCACGTGGGGGCAGATCGGTCGCTTCATTGTACTGATCCGCCAGCTGGGCAAAATCCTCGCCCTTGACGATGCGCTGGTAGATTTCGATGGCACGCAGGCGGACTTCAGCCGTGCGCGAGGTAAGCTCCTGAGGCGACATCGGCTTGAGCGGATCAGGCGTGGGCCGAGCCAGGAAGATCTGGCGGACGCGCGCCTTCGGAGCAGTGCGGAAATCCTCAATGTGAGTGTTGTAGTAGGACGTAATTTCGTCGTTGGTCACCGTCACGCTCGACTTAAGATCATCCTTGCGCACGAGGAGATAGGCGTACTCCAAACGGTCGGGAACCTCAAAGTCCTTGGAGTTCTTTTCGTAGTAGGCTTTGAGTTCGTCTTCTGTCACAGTGACCTTGGGGGCAAAATCCTCGGCGAGAAGTTTGACATAATCGAAAACGAGCTTTTCATTTTGGGCTTTGTACTCGAGCCAGGCATCGTAAACCGACACCCTGGTGCGAGCAGCAAGAAGCTCCCGCACTCGGTTGATAAGCAAAGCGTAGCGCTGGCGCGCGACGTAGTCATCGAAACTCATGCCGAAGCGTTGCTCAATGTAGCGCATCGCCGCGAGACGCTGCTCGGGTGGAATCTGCCGCTGCAGATCCTGAATCACATCGTCCTCGGTGACGATGATGCCATGTTTTTGGGCGAAATGCTCGAGAAGCTTCAGGTTGATCGCTTCCTCAACAATTTGGGAGGGGGTGGCAAGTTCTTCGATGGCTTTCTGATCGATGTTCTCCCCCGTTAGACGCATGTACTGCTGGAGCTTGTTGAGGTAGATTTGGCGCGCCATGGCCATGTCGTATTTGCGCACTTCGAGCTTTTCACCAAATGGTCCGCCCACCTTGATGACAGCGGCCACGCCTTCAGGGAGTCCTCCGGCTCCACTGCGAGCCTGCCAACCATAGAACACGACAAATGAGGGGATCACAATAGCCAGCACGGCGATCATGACGCCGCGCATGAATTTTTCGTGGCGAAGCTTTCGTAGCATCTTTCAACGACTCCAGAGTCTTGTTGGCCTCGGGGGAGAACTCCCTGGCCACCGCATCAATCTTGCCTCTTCCGGCGGAAACTCGCTGCACGGTAGCCCGTACACAGTCGAAGCAAAACTTTGCTGCACAAAATCGGACGCAGGATAGTCCGGGGCGCAACGAATTCAAGTCAACAAAAAGCCACGCCCCTGACGGTTGCTTCCACGACCGGCAGCTGATCCAAGCGCCTAGTGTGGCACGCGACCCCACACGAGTTTCCCCAAGCGTCTTCGTCCCAGATCAAGCAATAATGGCGCCTTTGTCACCCGTTGAGACGATGCCCGCCACGAAGCGCTTGAATGCAAAGAAGTCTTCGCAGTAGGCGGCGCCTTCGTCGAAGGTGATGATGTTGGCGCGGACGAGGTCGGCCAAGGCCTGGTCGAACGTCTGCATGCCATCGTCGCGCCCCTTCATGACCGAGAAGATATCGGGAATGCGGTTTTCGCGGATGAGCTTGGAAATCGTAGAATTGACGACCATGATTTCGAGAGCGGCAATACGTCCCGAGCCATCGGCTCTCTTGACGAGTCGCTGCGTGAGAGAAGCCTTGAGGTTGAGCGAAAGCTGCTCACGCAAGAGATCATGCTCATTCTCGGGGAAGTAGCCGATGATGCGCTGGACAGTGTGGACGGCGCTTGTCGTGTGAAGGGTCGAAAATACCAAGTGGCCGGTCTCCGCAGCTTTGATGGCGACGCGGATCGTTTCGGCGTCACGCATTTCACCGACGAGGATGACGTCAGGGTCCATACGCATCGCCTGGCGCAATCCCACATTGAAATCGGGAATGTCTTTGCCGATTTCGCGTTGGCTGATCACCGACTTCTTGTTCGTGTACACGTACTCGATGGGGTCCTCGATGGTGATGATGCGCAACGACTCGATATCATTGAGATAATCGAGCATCGCTGCGAGCGTAGTGGACTTGCCCGACCCCGTCATGCCGGTGAGCAGCACCATACCGCGCGGGTTGCGAGCGATGGTTTTGAGCACTTCGGGGAGCTGAAGCTCTTCGATCTTGGGCACAATCATGGGGATGAGGCGCATGACGATGCCAAGTTTGCCCGTGGAATAGAATGCCACGCAGCGGAAACGTATTTCATTGCCCAGCTGATAACTAAAGTCACACCCTCGCTGGCTTTCTAACTCACGCATGAGATGGTGGGGCATCATACGGTGCAGGATTTCCTGCATTTCTTTGCGGGAAATGGGGGGTACCTCCACCTTCTTGAGGTCCCCGTTGATGCGGAAGAAGGGTGCGCTTTCTTCCATGAGATGGATGTCGGAGGCTTTGACTTTTTTCGCACCGAGAAGCAGCGCCTCAAAATTCATCGTTCGTCACTCTCAATCAAAGATGTCGTGGCACATTTGAGAAACTGTGAAAGGGCACTTGCGGAGAATATCACGTGGGGCGCAAGAAAAATTTTGCTGGGGCGGAGGCGCCCCTTGCGTCCAATAAATTTTCTCGACAGAACCAGCCGCGCATCCATAAAGTAGAAGTGACACTGTGAATGAGAGCACGATGAGTGCCTGCGCGGAGAAAATGTAACGAGAACACAGGCAAACGAGAGGGAGTCCGAGCATGCCAACATTTACCTATGTTGCACGCAATCCACAAGGAAAAGTCGTCACAGGGAAAACGGACGCTGCGACACAGGGAATGGTGGTCAGGATGCTCAAGGAGCAGGGGCTAACGCCGACCTCTATCCAGCTGGCGGCTGCGGCGGCTGACACAAAGACAGCGTCGCGCAAACAGAAATTGAAAAAGGGCCGGGTCACAATCGAAGACATCGTGCTTGTGGCCCGGCAAATGGCCACCATGATCCGCGCTGGTCTGCCACTCATCGAAGTGCTCAACATCCTGGGAGACCAGGTCGACAAATTGACCCTGCGCATCGTATTGCGCCAAATTGAGCGCGATGTGCAGGGCGGCAGCTCGCTCTACGAGGCCATGGCTCGTCACCCGCGCGTTTTTAACCAGTTTTTTCTCAGCATGGTGAAGGCGGGGGAAGCGAGCGGTATGCTCGACGCCATCCTTGATCAGGTGGCCATCTATACGGAGAAAGCAGCGTCGATCCGCCGCAAAGTGAAATCGGCCACGATGTACCCCGCCGCCGTGAGCGTTTTTGCCGTTCTCATTATGACGCTTATCATGTGGAAAGTCGTGCCGGTCTTTGAAGAGATCTTTGAAGGGCTCGGAGGCGACTTACCCGTATTGACCAAGATCGTAATCGCGTGCAGCAACTTTGTGCGCGACCGCTGGTATATCGTGCTGGGCATCGTGATTGGATTAGTGATTGTTCTTATCCAGTGGGGAAAAACCAAGGCGGGGCGCTTCGCCATTGACAGTTTCAAACTCAAAATGCCCATTTTTGGCCCACTTCTGCTCAAGGTGGCCATCGCTCGCTTTAGCCGATCGCTCGGGACGCTGCTGCGCGCTGGCGTCAACATCCTCGGAGCCCTTGAGATCACAGCAAAGACTGCCGGAAACGTCGTCATCGAGGGCGCTGTCATGCGCACGCGCCAAGCAATTCAAAGCGGCGAGGGCATCACGAAGCCACTTGTGGAGTCGGGCGTGTTCCCCCCCATGGTCACCCGCATGATCGAAGTGGGAGAACGCACCGGTGCCATGGAAAACATGCTCCACAAAATCGCAGAGTATTACGAGGATCAGGTGGATGCCGCCGTGTCGGGCTTGACCAGTCTGATTGAACCTCTCCTCATCATCGTTCTTGGCTCCATCATTGGACTTATCGTGATTTCGATGTTTCTGCCCTTGATCAAGATGCTCGAGCTCGTTCAGCAATCGGGGCGGCAAAAGTGATTTTCCGACAGGAAATGAGAGATGATCGATCCGGAAGTCGAACGACAGTACGCCGATAGCAAAGAACTCCTAGCGCGATGGCAAGAATTCTACGAGTTCTTCGAGATGGCCAAGCGCGGCGAAAACCTGATCCCTGAAAAGGAGGAGGCTTTCCTTGAGCTTAAAAGCAAGATTGCCATGCTCCATGACAGCTTCATGGACGCACTGCCCGCTGAGCAGAAAAACGTCGGGCAGAACGTCCTCGATATCGTGACGCGCTCGATCTCTTTGAAACACCTCAATCGGCAGAATATCGCCGACATCAAGAAGATGGAGATTGAGTGGCACGAAAGCTATCTGCTGCTCAACGAAACCATCGCCGTCCTCGAGGAGAAGCGCCAACAGCTCGCTTCGATGAGCGAGGCACAGTACCGCGCCCAGAAGGCGGCTGGGCTCGCGCAGCAGCGAATTACCAAGATCCTCACCAGCATCTATCTCAAGATCGCTCTCATTATAGCGGCGGTACTTTTTGGCACCGTGGGAGTCCAGGTTCTCGGAATCTTCGACTGGAACACGCTGGCGAATTATCCGATCACCCACGCGCCATACCGATTGGGAAAGAAGATTTACCGCGTGATCGATCCCAACAGCCCGTGGCCCAACATTGCGGTGGCTGATGGAGATCGCGCTGCGGTCACGTCGACACGTTGGCCGTCCAAACCCGAAGTCGTCGGCGATTCAAAGGACAAGTTCCTGAGCCTAGGACCCATTCGAGCTTCGGGCGTTGCGGAGATCTTGCAGAAGGCAACAGAATACCGAAAAGAGAAAGTCACACAAGGCTTCAACGAAGCTCAAATTCACACCTTCTGCTTGCCCAGCACAGCTGATGCCGTCGAAGTGGAAACTCGCTGGAATAATTACGTAAGCAAGAACCGTGATGCGGAGAGCAAGTATCGCCTCTGGCGCAACGTTAACGTCGTGGCGGTTGTCACAGGCAATAACGACGGCCTCATCAACCACATCAAGGTAAAGGTGTTGGATCAGCAGTGAGCCCCTGTCGATGCGGTGGGCAAGGCGCGCTCCCGCTGCTGGCCTCAGCGTTGGGAGTCAAGAAAGCCCTCCGCCTATAGCTAGGCACGGCGACTCGCCATGGCAGCGACGAGAATGCTCAAGACCCAAAGGATAGCGCATGACACCGCGGGGACGTATTGCCACGCTGCTCCCCCCACACGATGGGCAAAAGTGGTCGCGAGAAATATGGGAAGCCACGCGCCCAAAATCATTACGCCCAGCCAGAGAGGAAGACGTCGCTGCAAAACGAGGCCGTACTGAGCAAGCCACGCCGGCCACAGAATGACATAGTGGTGCCCCTCAACAACAGGAGAAATCACCAAAACCCCAATGAGGCCGACAGGGTAGCATTCCTCCCATGAGAGACCTCTCCATGCCAAGGAGAAGAGGACGGCTAGGTAGACAACGCTTGCTCCGGCGTGGAGAACAGTCTGGACAGGGGCATCATGGGAGATGGCATCGCCGCCGCCCCACATTACAAGATGAGCGAGCAGATCGAGAAACGAATGGGAGACGAGACGGGTTAACTGGGGGATGGAGGGGAGAACCTCTGTGAAGTAGCGAATCTCTTCTCGCCAAAAGCCAGCCCCACCGAGAAGAGCCGCATAAAGGACAATTGTCAGAGCAGCAGCGAGAACAGACTTCCAACGACGGTGCAGCCCCCCTTGGAAAAGAAGGAAGACGGGGGTTAGTTTGATGAGGGTGGCGAGGCTGAAGAAAAGTCCCACGCTCACATCTCGACGGGCAGAGATGCTCATTGCTGCGGCAAGCATCAGCAACAGCAGGAGGGATCCAACTTGCCCAAGCTCCAGACTCCACGACAAGGGCGAGAACAATGAGTAGGCAAGCACCATACCCGCCAGGGCGAGAAAACGAGATTGGGGACTCGGGCACAAAGGCGGTGATAATGAAGACAGCTGCTTGCGCAAATGACGCAGCGAGAGATCGAGCGCTGCGAAGCTCGCGACGAGTAGGATGATCTTCCAGATAACTTCGGCGGAATAGAGAGGAAAGAGGCCAAGCCAGCTCATCACGAGGGCCAGGAACTGAGGGTACTTGAAAACTTCCCATCCATCCTTACCAATGAGGACCTCAGGCGGATCATAGGGCGAGGCGCCGATGCACACTTGATGAGCAGCCCGCCACAAGACCGTGAAATCGACCCCGTGCATGGACAAGGGGCGATAAACAAAATAATAAGAGAGCTGAAGAATTGCGACCGCGATGAAAAACCCCGCCAAGACCTTTTGCTGCTTCTGGGAAAGGAGGCTTTGATCCGATTTTTCTGCCATCGTGGGTGCTAAATTCTTGCTGGTTGTGGGAGATGCAATGTTATTCGTGACCGACGAGAGTTGTGAATGACGGAGCGGTACTACGCCAAGCTTACCGGTAAAGGCGCGGGCGATGTCGTCGAGCTTGATGAGCACGAGTCTCATCACCTACGGCGTGTCATGCGTCTTGGAGTCGGGGACATTGTTCGAGTATTTGGCGAATGGCGTGAGTTTGAGGGAGAAGTGGTGAGCCTTGGCCGACGCGTACAGATTCAGTTGCGCCAGGCGCGCGAACCACTCCCCTGCCTTGATGTCCGCTTGGGAGCCGCGGTTCCCTGGCTCCGCGGGGGGCGCACCGATGAACTCCTGCAAAGACTCACGGAGCTGGGCGTAGAGCGCCTTATCGTTTTTCGGGCGGAGCGTTGCGTGGCCCAAGCGAAAGCTGATAAGCTCGCGCGCCTGGAGCGACTCCTCATCGAGAGCTGCAAACAATGCGAGCGAGCAGACATCCCAGCGCTCCAGCTTGTCGGGAGTCTCGAAGAGGCCGTGGGTTTGCTCCACGACGAGGGCTTCCATGTTCTTTTCGCGGGCGAGAGGACAGCGGGACCGCGTCTGTCGCAAGTCGTGCAAACTGTGCTCAAGGAGAATCAAACAAAAGACGAGCGGCCGAGCTTGGCACTTGTGACAGGACCGGAGGGTGGTTGGAGCCCTCGCGAGCTTGAGTTTGCCCTCGCCCACACAACCGTCGTATCGCTGGGGCCACGAATCTTGCGTGCCGAGGTTGCTCCGGTGGTCGGAATCATTGGCATCCTTGTGGCCGTGGAGGAGCTATGAGGCAACGTCTCACGAGCTCACCGCGCTGGCTCTACCTGACGACGATCATCTTGATTGGAGTGGCGCTGCTGTTGCTGGCCCAACTCTTGCGGCGTTTTGAGGCCGATTTGCAGGCCAACGTGCAGGGGCTTCAGCGAGTCCTGGCCGACGAAAAACTGCTGCGCGATCCCTCCGACCCTTATGTGCGGTTTGGTCCTATTGAGGAGATCATTAGCAAGTATCAAGGGCATCCCTACTTGCGTGAAATCACGGTCACGAAATTTTTCCGCGACAAAGAGGAAGTTGTTTACCCGTTCTATTGGCCTGCGTTGCAAGCGGCAGGACTGAGCGAGCTTCCTGCCCTGCGCAGACATCCTCATCCTGCACGGTCGGAACCCGACGTCTTGAAGCTCCCCCTTGTCAGTCGGGGGTCCTTGCTGGGGCACCTTTACGCACGTGTTGATCGGAGTGCCGTGCGCAGCGTTCAGCTGGCGATTGCCTCCTTTACGCTCATACTTCTGGCATTTGCCGGACTTTTTCTGGGCCAGTTCCGTCGGCAGCAGGCAGTCATTTCGCGCACTGTGATTGAGCTGGAACAAAAGCGCCGCGAGCTAGTTCGGTTAGAACGATTGGCTCTAGCGGGGCAATTGAGCGCAAGTCTGCTGCATGACATCAAGAAGCCTGTGCTTAATATCAAAAGCGATCTCGAGGATATGCTCGATGGTGCCACCCAGCTTCCAGAGGAAGTTCGCGAGCGAATTCAAGCCCTTCGCGAGCAGGCGCGTATGTTCTTCGAGATTCTGCGCTCAGGCAATCTGGAGCGTTTCGTGCGAGGCGAAGGGGAAAAGGAATACGTGGATATCGCCGAGGCGGTGCGTACGAGCCTTGGGCTCGTGCAGTACGAAAAGGGTCAGGTCGAGTTGGAAGTCGATATGGGGGACGCCCCCCTCCTGGTCCTAGCCGAACCAGCACAGCTTGTACAGGTTTTCTCGAACATCATCCTCAATGCGTATCAAGCCATGGAGGGGCAAGGGCGGCTTTCCATTCGCGGGAGGCGCGACGGAGATCGCATCCGCATCTCTTTCTCCGACACTGGCCCCGGCATTCCTCCCGAGGCCCGCGAGTCAATCTTTGCACCCTTCTACACGACTAAGTCCGTGGAAAAAGGTACAGGCTTGGGGCTGTACATTAGCCGCGAAATTGTGCAACAACTCGGCGGCGACATCCTGGTGGAGAGTTCGGAACAGGGAACGACATTCATTGTCATTCTTCCGTCCGGGTAAAAAGGAAAACAATGCGAATCGATCTTTTCGATTACGTACTCCCTAAAGAGCTGATTGCGGCCACCCCAGCCGAGCGGCGAGAGCAAGCGCGGCTCATGGTGCTTCGGCGCCACGAGCAAAAGGTTGAACACACGGTCTTTGCTGACATCGGTCGATTTCTTCGCTCCGGCGACCTTCTCGTCGTCAATGACAGTAAAGTCATCCCCGCTCGTCTGCATGGCAAGCGGATGGCCACAGGAGGACACGTGGAATTCCTGCTGGTGGAGCGCACGGGGCAAGACGCTGAGCGAGATCGGTGGATTGTGATTTGCCGCCCCGCCAAAAAACTGAAGCCGGGAGAGCAAGTTTATTTTGCTAATAAGAAACTTCTTGCGACCGTGCTGCGCTATGCTGGAGAAGGCGAGCGAGAAGTGGAGTTTCACTGCAGCGACGTCCTCGCCCTCATAGAAGATATCGGCGAAGTTCCGCTTCCCCCGTACATCGTGCAGCGGCGACGCGAGCTCTTCGGTCGCGACCATGTCGTCTTGCCGGAAGATCGCGAATGGTATCAGACGGTTTACGCCCGTGAGCCTGGCTCGATTGCGGCCCCGACGGCCGGGCTTCACTTCACCCCAGAGCTGCTGGAAAAGCTGCAGAGCAGCGGAATTCAACTTGCGCGCGTGACACTCCACGTGGGACCAGGCACGTTCCGCCCGGTGGAAACGGAAGAAGTGGAGCAACACCGCATGCACGAAGAGCATTACTGGATCCCGCCTGAAACGGTCGCCATGGTCGAAACGACACGGAAGAACGGGGGGCGTGTTGTAGCGGTGGGCACGACGGTGGTGCGCACGCTCGAATCAGCTGCTGATGAATCGGGGAGATTGAAAAGTGGTCATGGTTCGACGGCGCTTATGATCATCCCTGGTTACCGGTTCCGCGTGGTCGATGCACTTGTGACCAATTTTCATCTGCCTCGTTCGACTCTCCTGATGCTCGTATGCGCTTTTGCTGGACGGGAATTTGTCCTCGAGGCTTATCGCGAGGCGGTCGCTCAGCGCTACCGTTTCTTTAGTTACGGCGACGCCATGCTCATCCTGTGACGTCCTTCAGGAATATGATGCCTTTGCCTGCTGCGCCGCTGCCCGGCGAGTGCGGAACTCCACGGCAAGCACGAAAATTGTGTAGAGAACAAGGACAAGCGCCGTCGCACAGTAGACTAGCGGAAGCCAGTCGTCGGCCTCCGCTCGCAACAGGCGCCCGTGGAGCTGGGCGAGAACAAAACAAATTCCCCAGAGCACAAAATTCAGCGCGAGGACCTCGCCGTGGGTCCAGCCGGCCACCAGCAGCCGCTGATAAAGATGCGTGCGGTGAGCTTGGAGGATATTTTCACCGCGAAGCAGGCGACGAACAAGCGTGTAGACGACATCCCAGATAAATGGGCTGAGAACGATCACCGCGGACCAGAAGTTGAAAACTCGCGGGGTCGTTTGCTCGCAGCGCAGAACCATAACAGCGAGCACAAAGCCGACAAACTGGCTTCCACAATCACCCATGAATGTTTTCCGCTCCAATGCCGCTGACGGACGATTGAAAAAGAAGAAACCAAGAAGGGCGCCGGCGAGTGAGCCCAGGAGGATCACTTCGCCCACAAATGTTCTATCGCCAAAGACGGCCCGCGGCAGCTCGAGCGCTAAGGCGGAAAGAGCCCCAAATGTGGCGGCCTGCCCATCCATCCCGTCCATGAAATTGTACGCGTTCATGAAAAAGATGATAAATGTGGCGGAGAAAATCCAGGAAGCGATCGGAAGCCAGCTCTGATCTCGCGTCGCAATCCATGACGTGACAGGCTCAGGCAGGGCGTGGATACCGGCAACGAGGGCGCAGCCAGCCGCGGCGAACTGAAAAAAGAACTTTGGCTTAGGATCGAGCTGCAGGAGGTCGTCCAAGAGTCCTCCAATAAACGCCCAGGCTCCTCCAACGAGAAGGCCTGTGCGCCAAAGGGCAGGCGGAAACTGCCCCTGAAGATCGAGCATCGCCACGAGAAGGTAGACCGTGCCCGCAATGGCAATGCCGCCCAGCCGAGGCGTGGGGATTGTATGCGACGCCCGCTCGTTAGGATGAGCCAGGACGTGATAGCGGCGCGCCAAAAAAATACTGAGCCGCGTCAGCAGAAACCCAACGGCCCAACCATGCAGCGCGCTCAAAAAAAGAAACTCCATGTTGATGTAGGACCTAAACATGATTGGCCACAGATTTGCGTGAGCAAAATTTCAGAAGAAAGTATTTTCTTGGTGAAGAGTCATTGACGCGCCTGCTCCGCCGCCAAGGCCTAAAGGAGTGGGTGAAGACACTTCTGGCCGCAGAAGAATCATTCACATACGCCCTCCACAATTCACTTGCCGGAGAGGCGCAACGACAAGAAAGACTCGAACAAGCAAAACTGTGACGAGGAATAAATCAGAAAGCGATGGCTAAAACAGCTCTCATTACCGGGATCACGGGCCAGGACGGTTACTACCTGGCAGAATTTCTCCATGAGAAGGGATACGAGGTCTACGGCCTCGTGCGACGATCGAGTCTCAACATCGAGCAGCGGCTTGGGAAACTGGCGGAGTTCGTCAAAGTCGAACACGGTGATTTGACCGACAGTCTTTCGCTGCGCGAGGTGCTGAGCCGCGTTCAGCCGGATGAAATTTACAACCTTGCTGCCCAGAGCCACGTCGGCTGGAGCTTCAAAACTCCTGAAAGCACGTTTGATATTACGGGGGCAGGATGCCTGCGCCTCCTGGAGGCCATGCGACAGACGAGCCCCCATTCAAAGTTCTATCAGGCATCCAGCAGCGAGATGTTCGGAGAGGTCCAGGAGGTTCCACAGAACGAAAAGACGCCGTTTCATCCGCGCAGCCCCTACGGCGTGGCCAAGGTGGCGGCCTACTGGGCGACTGTGAACTACCGCGAAGGTTATAACTTGTTTACATGTAACGGGATTCTTTTCAATCACGAGAGCGAGCGGCGGGGCGAGGAATTTGTGACCCGCAAGATTTCTATCGGAGTTGCGCGGATCAAGCTTGGCCTGCAGGATAAACTCCATTTGGGGAACTTGGAAGCAAAGCGCGATTGGGGCTACGCCCCCGAGTACGTGCGCGCGATGTGGCTCATGCTCCAACAAGATGAGCCTGACGACTAC
>FWWL01005935.1_pt1 | contig 18296 bp, 9 predicted proteins | sample 2228331 | NCBI WGS metagenome assembly FWWL01 (sample SAMEA103939775, study PRJEB20133) | metagenome
AGCAGGCGGCGGGCGGGCGCGGGCGGCGCGGCGGGCGGCTCCCATTGCTCGCCGCGCGCGACGGGGCGGCCGTCCTCGTTCTCGAGCCACTCGACCTCCCATTCCTCGGACGCGATCCACTCGTCGTGCTCCTTGCGGCGCACCGGGTCCGACAGCGCGTTGTAGGCGGTGTTGACGATGGCCATGATGCGGGCGGCCTTCTCGTCGCCGGGATTCTTGTCGGGATGGTATTTCTGGCTGAGCGCCTTGTAGGCCGCACGAATGACTTCCTGCGGCGCATGACGCGACACCTTCAGGTTGTCATAGTGGGTGTGGATCTTGGCCATGGGTGTGTCAGGTTTGCCCGCGTCTTCCTCAACTCGATGATAGCCGATCCCGGCGGCCGCTCCGGGCCCGCCCCGGCACCGCCTTCCGCCAGGCGGAACGATGGGCGCACGGCGCTACAGCATAGCCGGGTTTGTATCCCGGGCGCAAGATGTCAAAAATTCTACAGCCTGTGGGAGCGGTCGGCGCGCACGATTGCCTCGGGCAGTTCGACCTCGCGGCCGACGACCAGCACCTTGAACAGTTCGCCCATCTCGGATGGCGCGACCAGCTTGTGCAGCGCCTTCGACTGCGGCAGGTAGCGCAAGGCATCGGCCGGATCGGTCTCGAGCAGCAGGTCGCCGATGCCGCAGCCAAGCAGGAAGGAGGCCTGGTTCATGTAGGCCAGCACCGGCAGGCCGGCATCCTGCGCCGCCAGCGCCATCGCGGTGAAGTCGACGTGGGCGGTGATGTCCTGCAGTCCGGGGAGGTAAAACGGATCGGGATGGGCGTGGTGGCGGTAGTGGCACATCAGGGTGCCGCCCATGCGCTGGTCGAGGTAGTACTCGTGGGCGGGAAAGCCGTAGTCGAGCAGGACGGCGGCGCCGCGCCCCCCCTCGAACATGGCGGCCAGCGAGGCCATGAAGCCGCAGGCCACGGGATGCACCTCGGTGACATAGCCGTGCGGCAGCGCTTCGGCATCGGGCACCTGGCGCGCGATGTGCGCCGCCAGCGCCGGTGCCGGGGCCCGCGCCGCCAGGGCGAAACGGCCGTCCACGACCGTGACCATCAGCTGGCGCCAGCCTTCGGAGGTCCGGGTCACGAGCTCGACCGGCATGGCGTCGAGCACCTCGTTGGCCAGCACCACCCCCGAGAACGCGTCCGGGAAGCCGTCCGCCCAGCGCACCTGGGGCAGGTCCTTCAGCGCCTCCTGCTGGCGCGCGCGCAGTTCGCCGGACAGCTCGACGATGGTGTAGCTCGCCACCTCGACCCCGAGCCGGGCCAGCCCGGCGAGCACGTCGCGCGCCAGCTTGCCGGTGCCGGCGCCGAATTCGATGATATGGGGCGCGCTTTGGGCGATAATAGCGGCTGCCACCCGCGCCAGGGCGGCGCCGAACAGCGGCGTGATCTCCGGCGCGGTCGTGAAGTCCCCCGCCGCGCCCAGCTTGGAGGCGCCGCCGCTGTAATAGCCCAGCCGGGGCGCGTACAGCGCCAGTTCCATGAAACGCGAAAACGGGATCGCGCCACCTTGGCCTTCGATCTCGGCGGCGATCTGCTGCTGCAGGGCGTGGGACGCGGCAAGCGCGTCGCTGTCTGGTGCGGGGAGGGACATGCGCGCATTGTAGCGAGAATCGGCCCGGACCAACAATTTTGCAGCCTGTACAACATGACACATGACACCGAACGGGTAGCCCTGGTGACCGGGGCCGCGCGGCGCCTGGGCCGCGCTATCGCGCTGGGCCTGGCCGACGCCGGCTGGGACGTCGCGCTGCACTACCGCCATTCCGAGCGCGAGGCGCTCGACACCGCGCAGGCGGTGCGCGCGCGCGGGCGCCGCGCGGCCGTGCTCCATTGCGAGCTGTCGGACGAGGCGGCGGTGCGCCAGTTGCTGGCGCGTGCGATCGACGCGCTGGGCCGCGTCGATTGCGTCGTCAACAACGCCTCGTTGTTCGAATACGACAACGCCGCCGGGTTCTCGCCGGCGCTGCTGGCCACCCACATGCAGGCCAACGTGGCCGCCCCGCTGCTGCTGGCGCAGGCCCTGCACGCCGCCACGCCGGAGGGCGGGCAAGCGGTGGTGGTCAACCTGCTGGACCAGAAACTGTACAATCTCAACCCGGATTTTTTGTCGTACACCCTGTCGAAGGCGGCGCTGCACACGGCCACGACCCTGCTGGCGCAGGCCCTGGCTCCGCGCGTGCGCGTGGTCGGCGTGGCCCCCGGCATCACGATGGTGTCCGGCGACCAGACCGAGGAAGGGTTCGCCAAGGCGCACCAGGCCACCCCGCTGGGGCGCTCCTCGACGCCGCAGGACGTCGCCGACGCGGTCGTGTACGCGGCGCGGGCGGGCGCGCTGACCGGCACCACGCTGCTGGTCGACGGCGGCCAGCACCTGGTGCCGCTGCAGCGCGACGTGATGTTCCTCACCAAATAACACAACCATTATTAAGGCTAACTATGTTGTCCGCCCTGACCCACCCGAGCTTGCGCGATTGCCGCCGGCTGTTCCTGCGCAATTACGAAGTGATGATCAACATCGGCGTGCATGACTTCGAAAAGAAGGGCGAACAGCGCGTGATGGTCAACGTCGACCTGTACATCCCGCTGGCACAATCGACGCCCAGGGCGGACCAGTTGTCGGAGGTGGTCGACTACGACTTCATGCGCGAGACCATCGCGCGCCGCATGGCCCAGGGCCACGTGCACCTGCAGGAGACGCTGTGCGACGACGTGGCGCGGGCGATGCTGTCGCATCCGCGCGTGCGGGCGGTGCGGGTCTCGACCATGAAGCCGGACGTGTACCCCGATTGCGAAGGCGTCGGGGTCGAGGTATTCCACATCAAGGAAGAAGCATGAGTGAAGTCATGACCCCGGCCGACGCGGCCGCCGTCGAGGCGAAGAAGCTGGAAAAGATCGCCCACGAAAACAACAAGCTGCACAAGCGCCTGTGCCGCCTGGTCGGCCAGGCCATTGGCGACTTCAACATGATCGAGGATGGCGACAAGGTCATGGTGTGCCTGTCCGGCGGCAAGGACAGCTACGCCCTGCTCGACATCCTGATGACGCTGCGCGAGCGCGCGCCCATCCATTTCGAGATCGTCGCCGTCAACCTGGACCAGAAGCAACCGAACTTCCCGGCCGACGTGCTGCCGGCCTACCTGGAAAAGCTGGGCATCCCCTACCACATCGAAAACCAGGATACCTACAGCATCGTCAAGCGCCTTATCCCCGAGGGCAAGACCACCTGCTCGCTGTGCTCGCGACTGCGGCGCGGCATCCTGTACCGGGTGGCCGATGAACTGGGCTGCAACAAGATCGCGCTGGGGCACCATCGCGACGACATCCTCGAAACCTTCTTCCTGAATATGTTCTTTGGCGGCAAGCTCAAGGGCATGCCGGCCAAGCTGGTCTCCGACGACGGCAAGCACATGGTGATCCGCCCGATGGCCTACGTGAAGGAAGCCGACACCGAGCGCTACGCCCAGGTCAAGCAGTTCCCGATCATCCCCTGCGACCTGTGCGGTTCGCAGGAGAACCTGCAGCGCAAGCAGATCAAGGCCCTGATGCGCGAGTGGGAGAAGAAACACCCCGGCCGTGTGGACAACATCTTCTCCTCGCTCTCGACCGTGGTGCCTTCGCACCTGATGGACCGCGACCTGTTCGGCTTCACCGGCATCAAGGCCGACGGGGTGGCCAACCCGCTGGGCGACATCGCCTTCGACGAGGAGCCGTGCGCCACGCCGGCCCCGAGCACGATCCCGCTGCAACCGCTGTAAGGAGAACCCATGCGCCCGATCCCTTTGCTGCCGCTGCTGCTGCCCGCCCTGGTGTTGTCGCTCGCCGTATTCGCGCCGCGCGCCGCGCTGGCCGAACCGAGCGCGATCTACCTCGTGCGCCACGCCGAGAAGACGGACGATGGGAAGGACCCGGCGCTGACGGCGCAGGGGCAGGCGCGCGCGCGCGATATCGCGACGGTGCTGCACCGCGCGGGAATCGCGCACATCTTCAGCACGCCCACGTTGCGCACGCGCCAGACCGCACAGCCGCTGGCAACGCGCACCGGACTGGCGGTGCAGGACTACGACCCGCGCGCGCCGCAGGCGCTGGTGGACAAGGTCAGGACGCTCGAGGGCGCGGTGCTGGTGGTCGGGCACTCGAACACGCTGTCCGAACTGGTGCGCCTGTTCGGCGGCAAGCCGGGCGCGGAGATCGCGGACAAGGAATACGACCGGCTGTACCAGCTGATCCCCCGCTCCGGCGGCAAGGTGGACACGGTCCTGTTCACGTCGCTGCCGGCCACCGGGGCGCTGTGACCGCCCAACTAAGCAATCGTCGCGCCGTTGTACAGATCGCGCTTCTATCGGATAATTGGCAACCATGAACGATACCACCACCCTCCCACCGCTGCCCGACCGCCTGTCGATCGATCCGCGCAGCCCGCACCACGTCCCCGCCGTGTTCCAGCACGACGTCGGGATCAAGTTCAACGACAAGGAACGCTACGACGTCGAGGAGTACTGCATCAGCGAAGGCTGGATCAAGGTCGCCGCCGGCAAGGTGCTCGACCGCAAGGGCAAGCCGATGCTGATCAAGCTCAAGGGCAAGGTCGAAGCCTTCTATCGTTGATCCGCCCTGGCAGGCGAACAGGAAGCAGAGCGAGCGCTCTGCTTTTTTTTCGCCCCGACCTGCGCCCCGACCTGTGCCCCAACCGCTCAGGCCGGATAGCGCAACCTGTTTTTTTGAACAACTGCCGTTGCAGCGGTGCAACCGACCCGCCATGGGTGAGTAACGTTCGGTTACCATGTCGCCGTACATATGAAAGCGGAGTCCTGGTGGATCTGTCCCAAGCGCGGTTCGACCGCCTCGTCAACCTGATTTACGAAACGCTCGACGACAAGCAGGCGTGGCGGCCGGTGCTCGAATGCCTGAACGAGGCGCTGGGCACGCGCGCCATGCACCTGCTCGCATTCGACGGCGCCAACGGGGCCCTGTCGTACAGCGACGGCGCGGACATGGCGCCGCAGATCGACATGGAGTACATCCAGAAATACCAGTTCATCGACCCGCGCGTGGAGCTGATGAACCGGCAGGGTCCGGAGGAGTGGATGCACTGCCACGAGCACTTCGACGACGCCTTCGTCGCCGCCAGCCCGTTCTACCAGGAATTCCTGCTGCCGCACGGCGCGCGTTACCTGTCGGCCTGCAAGCTGGTGCAGGACAGCCGCGCGACCATCCTCCTGGCCTGCCTGCGCAGTGCCGGCGACGGTCCCTTGCAGGCCGAAGCGATCGCCTTCCTCGACCGGCTCCGCCCGCACCTGAGCCGGGCCTGCCGCATCGGTGTCGACCATTTCGTCTACTCGGCCCAGGCACTGGTGGGCCACGCGCTCGTCGATCGCCTGTGCCAGCCCGTGCTGCTCCTGTCCACCGGCGGAGATGTGGTGCTGGTCAACGAGGCGGCATCGCGCCTTCTGGGCTCGACCAGCCTGGCGCGGGTGGACGATGGCCGGCTGGTGCTGCCCGCGCGGCACCAGAAGCAGTTCCTGGAGCAGTGCGCGCGCCTGGAGAGCGCGCTGCGCCTCGGCGCGGCCGATCAAGGCTTCTCCTCGCTGCACATCGCCAGCGAGGACGGCGCCACGCCCGAAGTCCTGTACGGCTTCTTCACCATGCTGGTGCCCGAGCGCACGCTCGGCACCTTCGGCCTGCGGCCCCTGGTGATGCTCTTCCTCTACCATCCTCCCTCGGCCCAGGAGATCGACGCCACCCTGCTGACCGCCGCGTTCGGCCTGTCGCATGCCGAATGCCGGATCGCCTCGCTGCTGGCCGACGGCATGCCGCTCAAGGCCATCGCCGAAACGCTGGGCGTGCAGTACGATACGGTGCGCAAGCAGCTGTTATCGATTTACCAGAAAACCAACACCAACCGGCAGCCGGAACTGGTACGCCTGCTGCTGCACCTGCCGGCGGCCGCGGTGCGCCGCGAGCTGGCGGGCACCGCGCCCGCGCTGTCGCAACCTGAACCAAAAGGCAATCCTTGAGTCCGACGATCTTCCTGAGCATCGCGTCCTACCTCGATCCGATGCTGTTCTTTACCCTGAACGACGCGTTCGCCAAGGCCAGCCACCCGGAACTGCTTTCCTTCGGCGTCGTCGACCAGAACCTCGAAGACCAGCGCGGCGCCATCGCGGCGCTGCCGTTCGCGCGCCAGGTGCGCTACGTGCACCTGCACCCGGAGGACACGCTGGGCGTGAGCTGGGCCAGGAGCACGGCGTTCTCGCTCTACGACGGCGAGCGTTTCCTGCTCCAGGTCGATTCGCACACGCTGTTCGAGCCGGGCTGGGACGAGCAGTTGCGTACGCTGCACCAGCAACTGCTGGCGCGTTCGCCCAAGCCGGTGATCAGCACCTATCCGTACCGCTTCGACATGGTGGATGGCGTGCCGCAGTACACACCGAGCGAGGGCCGCACCGCGCTGGTGCTGCGCCCCCACCCCGAGAAGGACCTGGCGCCGGACGACGCCGTGCTGCGCTTCATGGCGCGCCACCTGTTCACCACCGAGCCGGTGCTGGGCTGCCACGTGTCGGCCGGCTTCCTGTTCGCCGCCGGCGCGTTCGTCGAGGAAGTGCCCTACGATCCCTACCTGTACTTCCACGGCGAGGAGCAGAGCCTGGCGGTGCGCGCCTTCACCCGCGGCTGGGACATCTTCCATCCGCTGACCACCCCGGTGTACCACCTGTACAAGACCGAGGGCACGCCCTACGCCACCCACCACTGGCACGGCGAGACCGAGGCGCGGCGCGCCTTCCGCTCGGCCTACCTGACCGAGCGCGCGAAGCTGCGCCTGAACCGCCTGCTGATGGGCGACGGCCTGCCGGGCGCCTACGGCCTTGGCAATGCCCGCACCATGCAGCAGTACAAGGAACTGAGCGGCATCGACTACGCCAACCAGACCATCACCGACCCGTTCAACGGGCAGCTCTGCTAGCAGCTGGCGCGGTGGCCGGCACGCCTGACCGGCACCCCGACGCCACATAAAAGAAACGGGCCTTGCGGCCCGTTTCGCTTACCTCCCTGACATCTGCGCCTAGCCGGCGAAGCCCACCAGTTCAACCACGATCCGGTCGCTGATCTCGCTGGTCGGACCGTAGTCGCGCTGGCCGTCGCCGTCCACGTCGTTCCAGACGTGGACGCTGAACTGCTCGACGTTCCGGACATAGTCGGTCTCGCCCGCCGCCAGGATCTTGTACTGGTAGCCTGCGGCGTACGCGGCCGCGTCGTCACCGGTCGAGCTGGCGGACAAGGCGCTGAAACTCACCGCGTCGCGCTCGGCGAGGGTGGCCACGTAGATCTCGAGCATGTCGATGCTCGGTCCACCGTGCGGAGCCAGGCCAAGGTTCGTGCCACCGTCGAGGTAATTGACACCCTTGCCCAGCACGACCACATCGCCATAGGCCGAGGCCATCACCGTGTCGCCGCCGCCCTTCGCGTCGATGTACACGCCGCGCTGGTGCGCCGTCATCAGGTCCTGGGCCGCGACCGACAACACACTGGAGGCGGACACCGTCTCGCCGAACCCGGTGCCATTGATCCAGGCGAAGTGCATCAGGCTTGCCAGGTCGGCACCGCTTTCGGTCTTGGTCGGATCGGTGGCGCTGACCTTCTCCTCGCCCACCCGCACAGCCAGGTCGATTACGGCGCTGCGGGTCACCTCGGTACCGTGATCGCGCACGCCGTCGCCGTTGTGGTCGGTCCAGGTCGAGATCGAGACCGTCTCGATGTTCTTGAGATAGTCATGCTCCGCGCCGCGCTCGAGCTTGAAGGTGTAGCCGGCCTGGAAGGCGGCCAGATCGTCACCGGCCGAGCCGGCCCCCAGCTGGACGACACGCATGGCCGCCGCCGCCTCCGCGGTGGTGGCGTACACCTCCATGTAGTCCTGGGGACGGTTGCCCCATGGATCGCTGCCCGTGTTCGCACCGCCGTCGATGCGGTTGAAGCCAGTGCCGGCATCGATATGGTCGCCGTAGGCGGAGCCGGTAAAGACATCGTCGCCCGCGCCCAGGTCGGCCCAGACACCGCGGGTGTGCTGGTCCATCAGGCTGCGCGTGCCCGCCGACACTCCCGTTGCGACGTCCACGACGTCGTTGCCCGCCCAGCCGTTGATCCACGCGAAATGCATCGCGCCGGCGAGCGGATTGCCGTGCACGTCGAGGGTAGGATCGGTGCTGCTGACCTGCACCTCGTTGATGCGCGTGGCCATGCCGATCTCGCGCATGTGGTGCAGCTCATTGTGCTGCCACACGCCGTCGCCGTTCAGATCCTGCCACTGCATCACCTCCACCTGCTCGACGTCGCGCACGTAGCTGACATGGGCGCCGTTGACCACCTTTGCCGCGTAGCCGGCGCCGAAGGCCAGGGCGTCCTCGCCGGTCGAGGCGGCGCCGAGCGCCTCCACCCGGACCGCGTTGCCCTGGGCCTGGTCGGCGACCAGCACGCGCAAGCTGTCGCGGCCGGCGCCACCCCACGGATGCGCGCCCGCCTGGGCGCCGCCGTCGATGCGGTCGGTCCCGCTACCCATGATGAACTGGTCGCTGTAGCCGGTGCCGGTGGCGGTATCGTTGCCGCCGCCGAGGTCGAAGCGCGCGCCGCGCTGGAACTCGGCCATCAGGCCGCTCACGTGCGCCGAGAAGCCGGCCGGACCGAAGGTTTCGCCGTGCGCCGAACCGTTCACGTCGGCGAAGAAGTCGATCTGGTCCAGCGGACGGTTTTCCGCGCTCAAGGCCGGGTTGGCGTAGGCGCGCACGACCTCGTGCGCGACCAGGCCGATCTCCACCACCGTGGTGCCGACCGCGGCCAGCGCCCCGCCCCTGCCCTGGTGGCCGGTGTTGTTGTCGGAGAACGTCCACTCGATGGTGACCGAGGACGGCGGTGTCGCCGAGCTGTTGGCATAGCCGATTCCCTGCAGGGCACGGTTGACCATGCCCTGCGGCGCCGGGTAGTTGAAGTGCAGCGTCAGCGTTCCGCCGTCCTGCTGCACCCAGCCCAGGAGCACCCCGGCCACCGACAGCTGGCCGTTGGCGAAACTCACCTCGCCCAGCGCAGCGAAGCGGTCCTCCGCGCTGGCGCCGCCCTGGCGCGCCAGCGTGAGCGTCGCGCCGCCGTATTCGTCGCGCAGCGCCATCTCGGCGTCGTACACGCCGGCGTTGAAGTCCAGCACCGCCGGACGCGCGCCGTCCACCCGGACCGAACCGCCGAGCGAGTTCACGGCGCCGGGATGGAATCCCTGATCGAGCGTGCCGTCGAGGTTGAAGCGCGCCAGCACCATGTTCGCGTCGGCGTGGGTATTGAAGCTGGAAACCCCGAGCACCACCAGTTTGCCGCCGACCAGTTCGAGGCCGACCACACGGTCGCCGAGATCGCGCAAGGCGAGCGTGGCGGCGCCGTTCAAGCCGAAGCCGGTGTCGCGCGTGCCGTCCGCGTTGAAACACAGCAGCGTGATATCGCCGCCCAGGCCCGGCTTGCCCTCGGCATAGCCGGCGACGATGATCTTGCCGTCGTCGAGCACGAGCGTGTGCGAGGCGCGGTCGTCCTGGTCGCTCAGGCGCGCCAGCACTTTGCCGCCGCTGCCGAAGGAGGCGTCGAGGGTGCCGTCGGCGTTCAGGCGCACCAGCGACACGTCGTAGTCGGACGATGGGTCCGCGCTGCTGCGGCTGCTGCCGGTGACCAGCATCCTGCCATCGGCAAGCAGGGTCACGGCGCTGCCGGCATCGGCGCCCGGCCCGACCGGTAGCGACAGCTTTCCGCCGCTGCCGAAGCTGGCGTCGAGGGTGCCGTCGGCATTGATCCGCATGAGGGCGAAGTCACTGTCCGCACCGGTCGCGGAACCGGCCAGCAGCAGCTTGCCGTCAGGCAGGGCGATCACGCTGGCCGGCGCGTCCGGCCCGGCGCCGAACGGCACGACCAGTTTGCCGCTGCCGTTGAAGCCGGTATCCAGGCTGCCGTCGGCGTTGAAGCGCACGATGCCGAAGTCGGAATCGCCGCTGGCGACGCTGATCGAGGCGGCCAGGACGATCTTGCCGTCCGCCTGCACCAGCAGCGAGCGTGGCGATTCCTGGCGCTCGCCCAGCGAGACGGCCGCTTCGCCGTTCACGCCGAAGCCGGTGTCCAGGCTACCGTCCGCGTGGAAGCGAACCACCTTCAGGTCCGAGCTCGCGGCCAGGCTGGTCGAGAACGGCACCAGGATCTTGCCGTCCGCCTGCAGCTTCGGCGCGGCCACGTGGCCGAAATAGGTCGGCAGCATGACGCGCCCGCCCTGGCCGAAGCTGGTGTCGAGCGAGCCGTCGGCATTGGTGCGCAGCAGCGCGGCGCTGTAGTTGTAGCCGGCGTCCACGCCGTCGATCAGGGCCAGGGTCACGGCCTTGCCGCCGGAAGTGGCGACGAAGCCGATCGGTGTCAGGTCGTAGCCCGCGCCGATCACGGACACGCCGGCCGGCGCACCCGCGAAGCCCGGCGCGGTGTTGACCGTGAGCGTTTCGCCGCGCACATAGCTAACCTCGTTGGACGGGTCCTCGGACGGACGATGCTCGCGTACGCCGTCGCCGTTCTTGTCGTTCCAGATCAGGATGTTGAGCTGCTCGATGTTCTTCAGGTAGTCGGTCGAGGCCGCGCCGTTGGCGACCTTGTACCGGTAACCCTCGGCATACGCCTGGCCGTCCTCGCCGGTCATCGCCGAGGTGAGCTCGACGACCGCCAGCGCGTCCGCCGCGGCCTGGTCGGCCACGTACACGTCCACCGTGTCGCGCGCGGGCTGGCCGCCGGGATCGGTGCCCAGGTTGGCGCCGCCATCCAGCTTGTTCACGCCGCCGCCGAGGATGAAGTTGTCGCCGTACGCCGAGCCGGTGACGACGTCATTACCGCCGCCCATGTCCACGTGCACGCCGCGTGCGTACTGGGCCATCAGCGCCTGGGTCGGCGCGCTCACGTCGGCCGCCACCGAGAAGCTTTCATGGCCGGAGGTGCCGTGCACCCAGGCGAAGTGCATGTTGCCCGACAGCGGGTTCCCTCCCATGTCGTGGCCCGGGTTGGTCGGGCTGACGGCGACCTCGCCCACGCGCAGGGCGAGCGGGATCTGGCGCAGCCATTGGACTTCGCCGTTCGCATGGTCGCGCAGGCCGTTCTGGTTGGCATCGTTCCACGCCAGGATGTTCACCGTCTCGATGTTCTTCACGTAGTCGGTCTCGGTGCCGGCGACGATCTTGTGGGTGTAGCCGTTGGCAAAGGCCTCGGCGTCCGCGCCGCTCATGCCGGCGCTCAGCGCGACCGCCTGGACGTGCGTGCCGGCCTCCGCGTCCGGTACGTACACGTCGAGCACGTCCTCGGCGCGGCCGCCGTGCGGCGGATTGCCCGCGTTGGCGCCGCCGTCGATCCAGTTGGTGCCGGTTCCCGCACTGATGTTGTCGCCGTAGGCCGAGCCGACGATGGTGTCGTTGCCGGCGCCGGTGTCAACGTACACCCCGCGCTGGTGGGCGTCCATGCGCGCGCGCGTCTCGGCCGAGACGTCGGTCCGCGCGTCGAAACTGTCATCGCGGTTCCAGCCCTCCGCCCAGGCAAAGTGCATGCTTTCCGACAGCGGACGCCCGCCCGGATCGGTGTTCGGGTCGGTGGGGCTGACGTGAATCTCGTTCACACGCAGCTTCACGGGGATCTCGCGCACCCACATCTCCGCCTCGCCCTCGTCGCGCTGGCCGTTGCCGTTGGCGTCGGCCAGCTTGAAGATGACGATCGACTCGATGTTCTTCACGTAATCGATCTCGCTGCCGTTGACCACCTTGAGCTCATAGCCGGCCGCGAAGGCGGCCGCGTCGTCGCCGGTCGCGCTGGCGTCTAGCATCGTGACCCGCACGGCGGCGGCTTGCTCATCGGAGGTGACGTACACGTTCAGGCGGTCGAAGCCAGCAGGACCGCTGTACGGATGGGAGCCCTCGTTGGCACCGCCGTCCACGCGGTTCACGCCGCTGCCCATGGTGAAGTCGTCGCTGTAGGCGGTGCCGGTCACTGTGTCGTCGCCCGGCCCCATGTCGAACTGGGCGCCGCGCTGGTACTGCTGCATCAGCTTCTGGGCGGCGGCGGAGAAGCCGGTGGCCGCGTCGAAGACCTCGCCGCGCGCCGTGCCGTCCACTTCCGCCAGGTGGTGGACCTTCGACAGGTCCTGGCCCCAGGTGGTCTTGCCCGGCGCTCCCTCGGCGACTTCGTACACCAGCGTGCCGATCACGACCTCGGTGATGCCGCTCGCGCCGAGCGGACCGCCGGTGCCCTGGCTGCCGTCGTTGCCATCGCTGAAGCGCCACTCGATGGTGACCGACGCCGGCGGGTTGGCGCTGCTGTTGGCGTAGGACACCCCGTGCAGGGCGCGGTTGACCATGCCCTGGCTGGCCAGGTTGTTAAAGGTGAGCACGAGACTGCCGGCGGTCTGCGCGACGGTGCCGACGGTGACACCCGCGACCACCAGGTTTCCGCCCGAGAAGGAGACCTCGCCGGTGGCCGAGAACACGTCCTCGGCGCTGGCGCCGCCCTGGCGTTCGATCTTCACGGTCGCGCCGCCGTAGTGGCCGCGCGCCGCCATCTCGGCGTCGTACACCGCCACGTTGGCGTCCAGCACCTCGGCGTGCAGCCCATCGGTGCGCACGACGGCGCCGCCCAGGGTGGAGACCGGGGCCGGGTTGAAGGTGGCGTCCAGCTTGCCGTCCGCGTCCAGGCGGGCGATCACGCTGTTCGCGTCGTAATGCTGGCTGGTGTAGGCGGAACCGAACACGACGATCTTGCCACCCACGAGCGCCAGGCTGGCCCCGTCGCCGCCCATGCCGTGGGCCGGGATGCGGGTCGTGCCGTTGGCGCCGAAGCCGGTGTCGAGGGTGCCGTCCTGGTTGTAGCGGGTGACGGCCAGCTGGCCGCCGGGACCGCCCGCGGTGGGCGCGCCGACGCTGCCCAGCACGACGATCTTGCCGTCCGCCTGCACCTGCATGCGGTGATAGATGTCGTTGCCGTCGGTGAGGTGGGCCTTGACCATGCCGCCGCTGCCGAAGGTGGTGTCGAGCGAACCGTCCGGGTTCAGGCGCATCAGCACGCCATCCACGTCGGCGGTGCTGGTGGTGCCGGTGCGGGTGGTGCCGGCCAGCAGCAGCTTGCCGTCGGCCAGCACGACCACGTCGCGCCCGGTGTCGGTGCCCGCGCCGACCGGCAGCAGCGCGTGGCCGCCCGTGCCGAAGCCGGTGTCGAGCGTGCCGTCCGCGTTGAAGCGGGCCACGGCGACGTCCAGGTTGGCGCTGCCCGGCGCGTAGCCGACCAGGACGATCTTCCCGTCCGGCTGCAGGGTGGCGCCGGCCGCGGTGTCGGCGCCGGCCGAGATCGACAGCGTCGCGCTGCCGGTTCCGTTGAAGCTGGTGTCCAGGCTGCCGTCGGCGGTCAGGCGTGCCACGGCCATGTCGCCGGCCGTGCCTTCTCGGGTCCAGCCGGCCAGCACGATCTTGCCGTCGGCCTGGACCATCAGCTTGACCGGCTGGTCGTTGCCGGCGCCGATGGCGACAACGGCGTGGCCGGCGTTGCCGAAGGTGGCATCGAGTGAACCGTCGGCGTTCAGGCGCACCACGCGCATGTCGTAGGGCTGGCCGATGGTGGTGGTCACCACCAGCAGCTTGCCGTCCGCCAGTTCAACCGGTGCCGTGCTGGCGAAGCTGTGCACGCCCGCGATCTCCACGCGGCCGCTGCCGCCGCCAAAGGTCGTGTCGATGGCGCCGTCCGCCGTGTGGCGGGCGATCACGGCGCGCGCCGCCGTGCCGTCGTCGTTCCAAAGCGCGCGGAAACTGAGCAGCTTGCCATTGGAGAGCACGGTGCCGCCAAAGGTCGTGTAGTCGTCGCCCGCGGCATCGACCGTCACACCGGCCGGCGCGCCGGCGAAGGTCGGCGCGGTGTTGGCGCGTTCCTGGGGCGGCTGCTCCCCGCCCAGGGCGATGAAGCGGCCGAACGTGATCTCGTTGGCCGGGTCCTCCTGCGGCGCGCCGTCCTTGTGGCCGTCGCCGTCCTTGTCGTTCCAGACCATCACGTGGACCCGCTCGACGCCCTTGACGTAGTTGACCTCGACGGTCCCGTTGGCGACCTTGTATTCATAGCCGAGCGCGAAGGCTTCGGCGTCGGCGCCGGTGGCGTTCGCGTCCAGGGCGGTGACGGTGATCGCGTCGGCGGCCGCCTGGTCGGCCACGTACATCTGCAGCGAGTCCGCCGCGCTGCCGCCGCCCGGGCTGGTGCCGCCGTGGGCGCCGCCGTCGATGTAGTTCACGCCGGCGCCGGCGTCGATGTTGTCGCCGTAGGCGCTGCCGACGATGCGGTCGTCGCCGGCGCCGGTGTCGACATACACGCCGCGTCCGGCCTGCTCCATCAGCAGGCGGGTGGCCGCCGAGACATCGGCGGCGGCGTCGAAACTGTCCGCGCCCGCGGTGCCGGTGGCCCAGGCCAGGTGCATGAAGTCCGCCGGGTTCTCGCCAGCCTGGATCTCGTGTACCTCCAGCGCCAGCGGGATGTGCCTGCCGGCCGCGCCGCCAGGAACATAGACCGAGACCGCCTCGATGTTCTTCAGATAGTCCTTCTGCGTGCTGCCGCTGCCGTAGGTGACCATCCACTGATAGTCGGGGTTGTCGGAAGCGACCACCTGGATCGCGTTCATCTCGGCCACGCTTGCCACTTCGATGTGGAAGACGTCGCGCGCCTTGTGCTCCCCGCCGCCGGCGTTTGCGCCACCGTCCACGTGCGCGTTGCCGGCGCCATTGCGGATGAAGTCGCCGTAGCCGGAACCGGTGATGGTGTCATTGCCATCGCCGCCGTCGATCCACACGCCGCGCCCGTGCGTGGCCATGGCCGCCTTGAGCGGGTCGGACAGCATGCCGGCCGCGCCCATGTCGATGGTGTCGGCACCTGCCGTGCCGTCCACCCAGGCCAGGTGCGAGTAGTTGCCGAGATTGCTGTCGGCGAGGTTGGCTTCGTGCACGCTCACGGCGAGCGGGATGTCGCGCGCGAAGCTGCTGCCGCCGTCGCCCGTCGCGATCTGCACGGTCACGCGCTCGATGTTCTTGATGTAGTCGGTCTCGGCGCCCGCGCTCACCTTGTGGGTGTAGCCGGCCGCGAGAGCGGCAGCGTCGGCATCGCCGCCGCCCGCCGCCAGGGCCGTGACCTGCACCGCGGCGGCATCCGCCTCGCTGGCCACGGTCACGCGCAGCACGTCCTGGGCGCGGCCGCCCCACGGGGTGGTGCCGGTGTTCGCGCCGCCATCGACGTAGTTGGTGCCGGCGCCGGCGTCGATGTCGTCGCCGTAGGCGGAGCCGGTCACGGTGTCGTCGCCGCCTTCCATGTCGAGGTACACGCCGCGGCCGTGTTGCGCCATCAGGGCCTGGGTGCCGGCGGAGAGGTCGGCCGCCGCGTTGAAGGTCTCGGCGCCCGAGGTACCCTGCCCCCACGCGAAGTGCATGTGGTTGGCCAACTCGGCGCTGTCGGCCGCGATCTCGTGGACCTGCAGCGCCAGCGGAATCCACTTGCCGGTGGCGGTTCCGGTCACGTGGACCGAGATCGCCTCGACGTTCTTCAGGTAGTCTTTCTGAGTGCTGCCCGCGCCGTAGGTCACCATATGGGTGTAGGCCGGATCGTCCGATGGCTCGACGCGCACCGCGTCCATCTCGGCGGCGCTGGCCACCGAAATCTCGAACACGTCCTTGCCGCCAACGTTGGCGCCACCGTCGATCTTCGCGTCGCCGGAGCCGTTGCGGATGTTGTCGGCATGGCCGCTGCCGGTGATGGTGTCGGCCCCCGCGCCGCCGTCGATCCAGACGCCACGTCCGTAGGTGGTCATCGCCGTCTTGAGCGGCGCCGACAGCAGGGTGGAGGCGGCGCCGGCATCGATGGTGTCGGCCTGTTCGGTGCCGTTGATCCAGGCCAGGTGGTAGTGGCCGGCCACGTCCGGACCGGACAGCTTGGCCTCGTGCACCACGACCGTCAGCGGAATGTCGCGCGCGAAGCTGGCGCCGCCGTCACCGGTGGCGATTTCCACGCTCACGCGTTCGATGCCCTTGATGTAATCGATCTCCGTGCCGGCCACGACCTTGTGCGTGTAGCCGTCCGCGAAGGCTTGCGCATCGTCCCCGGTCATGCCCGAGGCCAGTTGCGTGACCTGCACCGCGTCGGCCTCGGCCTGGTTGGCGACGCGCACGTGCAGCACGTCCTGCGCCTGGCCGCCCCAAGGCGGCGAACCGGCGTTGGCGCCGCCGTCCACGCGGTTGGTGCCGGCGCCCATGCTGAAATCGTCGCCGTAGCCGCTGCCCTGCGCGACGTCGTCGCCCGCCCCCATGTCCACCCACACGCCGCGGCCGTGCTGGTCCATCAGCGCCTTGGTGGCGGCGGAGATGTCGGTCGATGCGTTGAAGTTGTCGGCGCGGTCGGTGCCCTGCGCCCAGGCGTGGTGCATGTGGGTGGCGGCGTCATCGGCCGACTGGATCTCGTGCACCTGGACGGCCAGCGGAATCCACTTGCCGGTGCTGGTGCCGCTCACGTGGACCGAGATCGCCTCGATGTTCTTCAGGTAGTCCTTCTGGGCGCTGCCGGCACCGTAGGTGACCATCCAGGCGTAGGCAGGATCGTCCGACGCTTCGACGCGCACGGCGTCCATCTCGGCGGTGCTGGCGACGGAAATCTCGAACACGTCCTTGCCGCCGGTGTTCGCGCCACCGTCGATCTTCGCGTTGCCCGCGCCGTTGCGGAAGTTGTCGGCGTAGCCGGAGCCGGTGATGACGTCGTCGCCAGCGCCGCCATCGACCCAGACGCCGCGCCCCCGCGCCGCGATCGCCGTCTTGAGCGCGGACGACAGCAGTGCCGAATCGCCGGACAGGTCGATCGTGTCGCCGTCCTGGGTCCCGTTCACCCAGGCGAGATGGTAGTAGTTGTGGCTGCCCGAGAGATCTGCCTCGTGCACGACGACGGTCAGCGGGATCTCGCGCGCCCAGGTGCCGCCGCCGTCGGCGCTGCCGATCTGCACAGTGACGCGTTCGATGTTCTTGATGTAGTCGATCTCGTTGCCGGCCACGACCTTGTGGGTATAGCCGTCGGCGAAGGCCTGCGCGTCCGCCCCGGTCATCCCGGCGGACAGGCGGCTGACCTGCACCGCGTCGGCCTCGGCCTGGCTGGACACGATCACGTGCAGCGCGTCCTGCGCGTTGCCGCCCCATGGCGCCGAACCGGCGTTGGCGCCGCCGTCGGCATAGTTGGTTCCCGCGCCCAGCGTGATGTCGTCGCCATAGCCGCTGCCTTGCACGGTGTCGTCGCCGGCGCCGGTGTTGATCCAGACGCCGCGCCCGTGCTGGGTCATCAGGGCCTGGGTCGCGGCCGAGATGTCGGCCACGCTGAAGCTGTCGTTGAAGCTGGTGCCCTGGGCCCAGGCCAGGTGCATGTAGCTGGACACATTCTCGCTCGCGCCGACTTCGTGCACGTCGAGCGCCAGGCGGATCGTCCTCAGGTACGAGTAGTCGGCCAGGAAGACGTTCACCTGTTCGATGTTCTTGACGTAGTTGACGTCCGCGCCGTTGACGATCTTGATCCGGTAGCCCTCGGCGTAGGCCGTGGCGTCGGGACCGTCGGCGGTAATGGCGACCGCCTGCAGCGCCGCGCCGGCGGCGGCGTCCGCGACGAACACGTTGAGCACGTCGCGCGGTTTGCCGCCGTGCGGGAGCGAGCCGCCGTTGTCGCCGCCGTCGATCTTGTTGATCCCGGCGCCCGCGTCGATGGTGTCGGCGAACTCGGAGCCGATGACGATGTCGTCACCGGCTCCCATGTTGATCGAGATGCCGCGGCCATACGTGGTCATCAGGGAGCGCACGGCGGCGCCGATGCTGGCTGGATCGAAAGTCTCGGCGGCAGCCGTACCGTTGGCGATGACGAAGTAGTACTGCGCGCTCAGGAGCGATCCCCACTGCGTCATCGTTGGAACGACCAGGGGATCGTTGGTGGGGACGTAGGGAATCTCGTTGACGGTGACGGTATTGGTAGTAGTGGTCATTTTTTTTTATCCTCGGTGTCCGTATCGTTTACTGGAGTCGGGTTCCGCTGCTCAGGACCCGGGGAAGGTGGTCGGTGGGGCCGTTGGCGCTGCCGTTGGCGGCGCGGTGGGCGCGGCGGTCGGTGCCGGGGTCGGCGCGGCGGTCGGGGCGGCGGTTGGAGCTGCCGTCGGCGCCGGAGTCGGGGCTGCT
>FWWL01005936.1_pt1 | contig 18296 bp, 17 predicted proteins | sample 2228331 | NCBI WGS metagenome assembly FWWL01 (sample SAMEA103939775, study PRJEB20133) | metagenome
TGTGATCGTTGACCGGAGCGTCAGGATCGAGGCCGCCGGCCCGCAAGCGCATTTCGGCTGTGGCTGCGTCTCCTTGCGCCAGCGCCAGGCCAACCTGACGAGCGATCAGTTCAGGTCGGACCCAACCCGGCGCCCCTTGCGCCAGCAATGCTGCAGCTTCGTCCAGACAACGGCTGGCCTCCTCCAGTGCTCCTGCGGCCTGAAAAAGACGCGCCAGCGCGCACAGGGTGTAGATCGTCGAGGCGTTGTGACCGGCCAGGGCGCTTAGCCGGACGCCCTGCTCCAGGTGGTCTTGCGCCGCCTGCAGGTCATTCCATTCGTAGTAGACCCGCCCTAATGCGCCGTGTAAAGCGCCGAGAATGGGCGGCGCCGTATGCGCTTCTGTGAGGCGTTGGATGGCTTCTGCAGCGACGCTGGCCGCCAGGCGCAGCCGCCCATACTGCGTCGCCATCAAGGCCAGGTGCGCAGTGGCGAGCGTCTCCGTCACGCGATCGCCTGCGTTCCGGCTGGCCTGAATCGCCCTCCGCAGCGCTGTTTCACTGCGCTCGAAGTTGGCAAGTTGCCGATACGCTCCCCCCAGCGCCAGGCTGGCCAGCCCGATGACGCGCGCGTCTTTCGAGGGGACGATCTCCAACGCCTGGTGGGCGGCCTCGATCGCCTCCGCATGGCGTCCGCCAGCTTGAAGCCAGTTGGCTCGCAGCGCAAGCCACTCGGATCGCCCGGCGACCTGTTCATCCGAGTCGCCGACGGTCAGGGACGCTTCCGCCTGCTCTAACAGCGGCTCCACCTGCTCCAACGCGCCGCGCAGCAGGCGCATCCAGCCGAAGTCCAAGGTGAGGCGCAGGCTTCGGCTGCGATGCTCTGGGGGCAGCGCATTCCACCACGCCTCCAGCTTGCGCGCGTAGCCCTGGTTCAGCAGCGCCCAGGCGGAGCGCTCCAGCCATTCGACGACCCGGCGGTAATCGCCCGCGGCCAGGGCGTGATCGATGGCGGTGGCGGGCGAATTGTGCGCCGCATGCCACAGGCCGGCCCGGCGATGCAGCTCGGCCATCTGCTCTGGGCTGCGCCGACGCAGCTGGCTCTGCAACAGCCCGGCGAAGAGGCGATGATAGCGGTACCAGCGCGCCTCATCGTCTTCGGAGATGAGGAAGAGATTGGCGGTGAACAGTCGCTCCAACAGCGCTGCGCTGTTGCGGCGTCCGGTGACTGCGTCGCAGAGGTCGCCGGTGAGCCGATCCAGGATCGAGGTCTGCAGCAGGAACTCCTGCACATCGCCCGGCTGGCGCGCCAGCACCTCTTCGGTCAGGTAGCTGAGAATAAAGCGATGCGAGCCGCTGAGGGTTTGGACGAACGTAGATGGGTCGGAGCGCCCCTGCAACGACAGACCTGCCAGGTGCAGGCCGGCGACCCAGCCTTCGGTGCGCTCGGCCAGGTGGGCCAGGTCGGGATCGGTTAAGCTCAGGCCCATGCCGTCGCGCAGGAGGGCGGCCGCCTCCGCCTGCGAGAAGCGCAGGTCGGCTGCCCGCACCTCGGTCAGTTGATTGCGGGCGCGCAGCCTGGCCAGGGGCAGGGCCGGGTCCTCACGCGTCACCAGCGCCAGGTGGAGACCGGTGGGCGGATGCATCAGCAGGTTCTCTAGAAGAGCCAGGATGAAGGGATCCTGGATCGCGTGGAAGTCGTCCAGGATGCAGAGGATCGGCCCTGCCTCGACTGCAGCCAGGTCATTGAGAAGCGCGGCGGCCAGCGCTGCCGGCGGCGGTGGCTGACCGGCGGCCAGCACAGGAGTCAATTCTGCGCCGAGGGAAGGCGCCGCCGTTTGCAGCGCCGCCACGAAGTATGTGCAAAAGCGCAATGGGTCGTCATCAGCCTCGTCCAGGGAGAGCCAGGCCACGGGATGGTTCACCTGCGCCGCCCACTGCACGGCCAGCGTGGTCTTGCCGTAGCCCGCCGGCGCCGCGATCAGCGTCAGCAGGCGTCCTGCCGCCAGCCCTTCGTTCAGCCTTGCGATCAATCCCGGGCGGGCCACAGCGCGCGCAGGAGCGATCGGGCGCCGCAGCCTGGCGACGACGAGGTGAGGTTGAGGCGGGGTGATCATGAGCGAAGTATACCTGGGCCGCCACCGCCGGAGCAAACCTGTGAGGGATCGGTCTTTGGGTCTTTATAGAAGTTCCGCAGTTGATTGAAGGTTTCCCGTAGAATACGACTTTCCGGGAAGCTGATGAAATTTAACAAACCATTGGGGCAACCTGCAGGCGCAGCTCATAGCTGCGCTTCCTCAAATTCTCCAAGACCTTGCGGTCTGCCGAGCACTGGGAAACGGAAAAACGGTTGGTTCCCGGCTTGGGCTTCAACTCTGCAGCAGTTGTGAAGATCGGCCAGCTATTCTCCAGGTGCTTGATGTAGTTCTTGACCGTGTTGACGCTGCCCAGCCAGAGCTGCTCCTTGAGCTTGTTGAAAGACACCAGCCCCGCCGGATTGCTCATCAGATAAAAGGCCAACTCCTTCAGCGGCCGTACGTCCTCGATGCGGTGGCGCGTGGCAATGTCGCGGTAGAGCACGTCGTCGTAGAGGGTGCGCGCCAGCGGCAACTCAGGGTGCTTGAACAGCTCGGGAACGCCGCCCAGGCGCATGTATTCGGCCAGGGCGCCCTGCAAGCGGCCGCTTCCACCGTCGTGAGCCGCGTCAGGTCGGGCAGTGCGTAGCCGCGAAAGCGCAGAAACTCGACGAAGGAGAAGGGGAACAGCTCCACCGGCGCGTAGCGGCCGCTCAGCCGCGAGCCCAGCTCGCGGCTGAGCAGTGAGGCGTTGGAGCCGGTGCGGGACGCCCAACGGTTTTCAGTCACGCTGCAATCATACACTCAAACGATTTCATTGCTAATGAAATCATGGCGGATACGCCTTCAGTCCGGCGCGGCAGCCTGATACGACTGGCGCAAGGCGCGTTCCGTTGTTAACTTGTCGTAGCCGCGTTTTCCCGGCCAGGTGTGCAGCACGTCCGACTCGACGTTGTGGTTGTCGGGCCGGTCGCTCCAGTTCCCCAGGTATATGGAGCCGAGTTGGTCGTACAGCAGGCGGATGACGCAATCCTGAACGAGGCGCTTGCGTTGACCGACGGTGGTCATACTGTCTCCTTCGCCGCAAGATTGTTCTGAAGTTCAGTCACAAACTCAGAAGCTCCCTTTTTAAATATCTGGCCGTTATTGTTCTGATACCATCCCGAATAGAGCAAGAACACCTTCTTTTTTGCGCGCGTGAGGCCCACATAGAATAATCGGCGCGCCTCTGCTTTCTCCTCACTGGAGTCGCTTCTCCAATTAGGTAGACGTCCCTGTTCCAGGCCCATCATGATCACGACTTCAAACTCGCGGCCCTTTGCCTGATGAAGAGTGATCAAATTCAGATGCTCCTCGCTTCCTCTCTGTCCGGCGAAGTCAGGCAGTGTGATACCGGACAGAGCGCCCTGGCTGTCACAAGCCTGTTGCAATTTACACAGCGCCTCGAAATCATCCTGATACTCACAGTTCTTAAAGAACACAAACTGCAGACACTCTTCATGAAGGCCAGAAATCCATTCCTGCAAGGATATCGGAGGCCGCTCATCGGTTTGTCTGTGTCGCCACAAGAAACTCACCAGCTTGCTGCGACTTTCTGTTGGAAGGCCTGGAGCATCGCCAGCAAACTCGCTCCAAATACGAAGTAAGTCTGATAAACGAGGATCTCCTCTTTTCCAACCCTCTACGCACCAAATGGCGCAGTCCTCCAACCAACGCGTGAGGCGTGTTTTGGGATAAGGCGCATTCCGATCAATGCGAATGAATTTGAGATGTGCGTTTTGGGCAGCCGTAGCAATAATGTCACCGTCGTTTTTGTCCACATACAAGACCGCTATATCACCGAGCTTGCAACCCGCTGCGGTCAGTTCTGTTATTATCTTCTCACAGATCAAACGAGCTTGCTCTGAAAGACCTTCGGGTATGCACCGGAAACAGATTTCTCCCTGGTGGGCACCGTCTTGCGGTCTGGTTATCCCAGACTGACCAATGACTTGCTGCGAAGCTTCAACAATGCGTGGGCCGGACCGATAATTGAGATGTAGTTCGAATTTTGCAACAGCGCTCCTCTGAGCCAGGTCCAACAGTAGATCGGGCCTGGCGCCGTTGAACCCGTAGATAGACTGATTGGGATCACCCACTGCCAACAGGCGTATGCCTGCTTTGAAGCACAAGATTTCGACCAAGCGGTGTAGCGGTAGACCCAAGTCCTGATACTCGTCAACCACCAGAACAGGATAGCGAGCCTTGAGCAGCTTTTGCGCCCACATGTTTTCCTGCACAATCTTCAATCCCAGCAGGGTCATGTCGTCAAAGTCAAGCAAGCCACTTTTACGTAACTCTTCCTCGTAAGCTTCGACCAGGTTGCCTAACCCATTCTGCTGCCACTCAGGAGATCCTCTGTCAAGGCATGTGCGACGGTGACGATCCATCTCAACGCTGGAAGAGCTGGATTGACACCTGCTCCGAGCTTGCTCGAAACAAGTTGACCGGTCCTGTTCGCTTGCAATTTTGAGAGGGTCTGGCAGTAGGAGCCCTGCCAGTCTCGCATATGGCTTAACGATATTAACAAGGCAGAAGCTGTGCACTGTCCCAACAAAAAGGCGCCGATCACGACGAATGCCGAGTTTGTCAAGGCGACGTTCGATCTCCCGGACGCACTCGTTACTAAAGGTGATACATGCAATGCCGCGCGGCGGGCGCACATCTTCCTGCAGCATCCGCGCCAGCTTGAGCGTCAGGGTTCGGGTCTTACCCGTGCCGGGCCCGGCAAGTACGACGCAATTCCCTGTAGCGTCGTAGACCTGCTTCTGTTCCAAGTTTAGTTTTTCTGCTTCTTCTGAGAGCAGAGACCTATTGGCACTTAGCTGCGACATATTCAATAGCTTCACGGATATACGATGGACAGTGAACGGCTTTCACTCTGCTTGCCAGCCGTTGGGCAAATCGTCCCTTTCCGATTTCTTCGATGTCTTTCAGAAAACGTTCTTGATCTAGAGCACAGGGATCCTGTCTCCAGGTTTGTACGCGTGCCTTGGCCTCACGGTTCTCAGTCAATTCCTCCAGTACCGAACAAACCAGCTCAGAGGCTATGTCGAACAGATCAATTTCGAGTGTATGCTGATTGACAAATATCCCGCATGCTTTACCCATAGTCTCCCAGCCGTTTTCCAAGCCATCGCTGGCTTGCTGACCTTCTAGGCTGATGTGTTTAAGCAATCTCATTACACGGGATTTGCCAAGCGGTTCGCCACCATCTGCTCTCGGATCTCTATCCGTAATAACAGCAAACGGTATGTCAAAGCCTTGCTTGCCAAGCAGCTTTACGTATGGTATGAAATTGGTGCCCGATACCGAGCATACAGTTATGCCATACTCATCCAGCGGATATCCATGCAGACTGGCAAACGCCGGCACCAAGTACTCCTCAGCGGTTCCCTCTACCAGAATGACGCCGCGAGCGAAGAGGAGCTCGCCGCGATTGACGTCCAGGTAGCGTTCGAGGTCTGCAACTTCGTTTGCATCAAGTTTTAGAGCGCCAGCAGACAATCCGACAGTATGAGTATACTCGACACCATCCTCGTCCTTTTGCTTCTCTGCTTTGAGCAACACGATGGACGACAAGGGCGCCACACTGAGGATATGAGGCGAGTGTGTGGTAAGTAGGAGGGTTTGGGGCCGCCGTTCACCGCGTTTGTTGTCCGCCAGATGGGCACGAGGACTGAGAAAGTCACGATAGACCAGTCGTTGAAGATGCGGATGGAGGTGGGCTTCAGGCTCCTCGATGGCCAGGAATGTGTGGCTCCTTTCGTTGATTGCGACGAGCTGGTTAATTTGGATGGACAAGAGCGTGATGTAGAGCAGATTAGCAGACCCCAGACTGGCATCTCCTACTGTCCTCTTACCGCCGTCAATCAATAGCCGAATAGACTGCAAAAGCTTTTCGGGATCCGTGGCGGAAAAGCCCAGAGCTGTTTGCAACGCCTGGCGCTCACCGACGAAATCTTTGATGGTCTTGTAAACCTCTTTTTCGAGCGCTCGGAGAGGTTTTTGTTGAGGGTCGTCTTTATGCGGTATATCTAGCACAGCCCCGGTGGCCTCACGAACTTTCTCCGACACGGTCGTAAGATGATGGCGGTCTATCGCCTCAGTCGCCCGGTTGAGCAGGGGACGTAACGGAGAGCGTGTCCAGGCTGCCAGATCGCCCTCCGCATCGCGCAAAGCAGGCATCAGATCTAGTGGAATGCGTCGTCGCAACTCGTAGCCTATTCGGTTTTCCTCGCGGTCGCCACCGAAGACAAGAAACTCATAGTCGACTTCTGACGAAGGATCGTATTCTGGATTATTCACCTTCGGTCGAAACAGATAGGTCAAACGTGCCACCAGGGGCTCAACCTCTACGATATGCTCGGCCAATATGGCTAACAAATCTTCGTCATCCTCAAAGTCCGTCAGATCAACCGATACCCGAATGACAGTATCCTTGGTCAAGTGCCCTTTCAATCCATCCCAGAAGTCCGTCTTTCTTAACTGGCGGACGCTGTCAGGAAGGGAGGGATCGAGCACCAGACGCAATGCGTGCAGGAGGTTTGTCTTGCCGACCTTGTTCTCGCCAACAATGACAAGTTGTTCGCCTGTTTTCACATCGAGATGTTTGAAGTTTCGGAAGTTTTCGACGCATATCCGACAAATCCTCACGGGAAGCAACCTCCTTTTATGACAGCCGGACCCGCCCTGTCAACAACTCCTGCATTATCCCCTGTTTGATTGCTTGCACCTTGGCTCGCTGCCGCTCCCGCGTCACAATGGCCGCGTCTATATTCCGGCAGCACCCGGTGATGGCGCGCTGTTCTGGGAGGAGTGGGATAACAACCAGTAAACTGTTGAGGAGCTGTGTGTTGAGCAAAGGCATGGTCTGCCCAACCTACCACGCTTTGGACCCCCTCCTTGAATACTCATGTATGAAAGTAATAGCTGATAGACAAATCAAGTAAAATTTATACAACATAAAGAACTTACAATATAGGGGTATACCAAAAAACGCACTTTGTTCACACCAGAGCAGGTGAGTGAATTGCAGGTTGCCTATGATCAATGCAGGGAAGGCAACACCAAGATTCGTTTCCTGACTGTCCGCCTTTACGGCACAGGAAAGACGCCATCTGAAATTATGTCGAGCGTCGGTTGTAGTCGCAGCAGCCTGATGAACTGGAGTCGCAGTTACCAGCGATTTGGCATCGCCGGGCTGGTTGACAAACGGGCTGGCGGCAACTCGGCGAAACTACGTCCTGACCAAGTGGAGCATCTGGCGGCTCAACTCAAACGGTGCATGCCTGAACAACTGTTAGGAGACGAAGCCATATCTGCGCAGTTCTAGACCGTGAAAGACCTGGCTCGCTTGGTCGAACGAGATTATGCTGTCGTCTATGATAGTCCGACCTCCTACAGAACGCTCCGGAAACGGTGTGGCTTGAGCCGCCAGCGACCAGCCAAGCAGTGCAAGTCACGCAGCAAACTTAAGGTGCTGAGCTTTGAGGAAACGCTTGAAAAAACTGACGGACACGGCCCAAGAGGTGTCCAGATTGTGCGGCATCAACGCGGTCAGACGCTGATTGTCAAAGTCGACCCCAGCCGCAAGTCGGTTCACTTCTAGGGTGCGCTCAATCTTCGCAGCGGTCAAATGCCGCAAAGGCCGCCTCTATCGCCTGGGCGACCCGGCTGGCGGCCTCGGGGGAAACCTGACGGGTGCACAGCCACCCTTCCATGGCAAAGGTCTGCGGATGTGGGGGCGGCGCGCTGCGCCCTTCCCCATAGACCGGTTCGATGACAACCCCATAAGTCAGCGCATCCACAACGGCGGCGAGGTCGAGGCCCACTTCGCCGACGAGCCAACATGGGTGGGCAACCCCAACCCGATGCCTTCGGCTGCGCTGACGGCGATGCGCACGCCGGTGAAGCTGCCCGGGCCGGTCGTCACCGCCAACGCAGTGGGTCGGTCGGCTTTACGTCGACGCTCGCCATCAGATGGAGAAGCAGGTTGAGGCGAGCAAGTTTGCCCCCTTGCAAGTTCAATCGTTTCGTTGCGCCACCACAAACAGATTCAAATTCCCCTCCTTGCCGTCGGCCCGAAAGCGCTCTATGATATGCAACCCACAGGCGGCCAGGAGCTCCTCGAGCTCTGTCAGGTCGAGGTGGTGGACGTAACGCACGGCGTGCACGCCCTGGTTCCAGGGCAGGAGCGCGTCGCCGGGTTCGACGTCCGCCTCGCTCAGCCCGACTTCGCTCCAGGGCAACGTGCGTTCAAGAAAGCGTGAGGCGCTGAGAAACTGCCAGGTCGAAAGCGTCAGCAGCCCTCGAGGCGCCAGCAGGCTCGCCATCTCCTGCACCAGCCGTTGGCGCAGGGCGCGGCCCGGAAAGTGATGCAACACCGCCAAAGAAACAACAGCGTCGTAGGGGGCTTCCGTCGCAGCCTTCACCCATTCGGGCTGGGCCAGATCGGCGGGTGCAAAGCGGCAAGAAAGCCCTTCCAACCTGCCTGTTTGCTCCATCGCCAGCGCCAGCAGGCGTCGGTCGGCGTCGAGACCGGTGTATCGGCCCACGACGCCTGCCTCGGCCAGGGCGCGCGCAAAACGTCCGTTGCCGCAACCCACGTCGAGCACCCGCGCGGGCGTCGGCAACTGCTCGCTCAGCAGGTGCGCCAGCCGACGCATGCCTTCCGGAATCCCCTGACGGGTGCGATCAAACTCCTCGGCGACGGTCGCATAAAACCGGCGGTTCAGCTCGAGCAGTTGCTGCTGGACTTCCGAACGCATGGCCAAAGAATTCAACGCAGAGCCGCAAAAAAGAACAAAAATGCGTGGCGTCGTCCAGGCATGATGGCTGCCTAGAAAGGCAGCCGCCACACAAAGTTCACAACGTTCGTGGGCGGGACGAAGAAAAGCCGATCGACGCCCATCGCCAGAAAGAGCAGGGCAAGATAGAGCAGGCTATATTTGTACAGACGCCACACTGCTGCGTTGGTCGGTTTGCGCCAGATGTCGACCGCCTGTCCCAGAAAAATTCCGTTGAGGATCAGCGCCAACACAAGGTAGACCGGCCCCAACAATTGCAGAAAAACCGGCAGCACGCTGATCAAAAAAAGCAGGATCGAATAGAGCAGGATTTGACGATGCGTCTCCCGTTCGCCGGCGATGACGGGCAGCATGGGGACTCCGGCCGCCCGATATTCCTTCTGTCGCATCAGCGCCAACGCCCAAAAGTGCGGCGGCGTCCAATAGAAAACGATCATCACCATCAACAGGGGCAGCAGCGAAATCTCATTGGCGACCGCCGCCCAGCCCACCAGCGGCGGCACTGCGCCCGCAAGGCCGCCGACCACGATGTTCTGCGTGCTCGAACGCTTCAACAAAAGCGTATACACAAAGACGTAAAAGAGCAATCCAAACAGTGCAATCAACGCAGAGAGGAGATTGACCTTCCACCAAAGCACCCAAAAGCTTAACGCGCCGAGCAAGACGCCAAAAATCAACACCTGCGCCGGCTTCATGCGCCCGCTGGGCAGCGGGCGACGTCGCGTGCGCACCATCACATGGTCGATGTCGCGGTCGACGAACTGATTGAGCGCATTGGCGCCCCCTGCTGCGAGAAATCCCCCCACCATCGTCCAGAGGATCAGCCAGCCGTCGGGCGCGGTTGGCCCGGCCAGAAACATCGGCACAAAGGTGGTGACCAGCAACAACAGAATAATGCGCGGCTTGGTCAGCATGATATAGTCGCCGATCGCCAATCGCACCAGCGCCTGCTCGCGCGTCAATTCGGGCTCGGATGGAGCGCTTTCTTTAACAGTTGTGCTCTTAATCATGCAGGCAAATTCACTTTGTATGATGATTTTTTGATGTTGGACGCATGCAAAACGGCGATGACTTCACTGTTCGCCGACCTCACGCAGCTTTTGACGGAGCTGCAGAGGCGGACGCCTCGACGACGCCGTCGTCTGCTTTCGTCACCTGTTCGGCGACGCGATGCTCATTGACGTCACGCGCGTGGGCGGAAAGCGGGAAGACGTCGGCCGAGCGCTCCCCCAGCCTTGCCTGGCGCTCCTTGAAGCGCACGAACATCACATAGCCAAAACCGGCGATGACGGCGAATGAAAACCATTGCACGGCGTAGCTCATGTGGGTGGTGGCGTCGAGCGCCATCGGCTCTTCGCGCACCGGCAGTCGGTCGATCGGGCGCGCAGGCTCGGGCAGTTGTTGAATCCACACCGGCTCCAGCGAATAGGGCATCTGCGCCTGAATGGCCGCAATGTCAATCCGATACCATTCTCGCTGAGCGCTGTCCGCTGCGACAGAGATTTGTCCGTTCGGCGCCGCCTGCGAGGGGCGGATCAGGCCGATCATCGGCGCGCCCGCCGGCTCCTCCAGTTCGGGCCAGAAGCGCGGATCGGCGCGGTCGGCGGGAACCCAGCCGCGCGCCACCAGCACGGCGCGGTTGCCGTCCATGACAAACGGGGTGACCAGCACGACGCCCGCCGCATCCCGATAGACCTGGCCTCTCAATACGATTTGATGGTCATAGTCAAAATAGCCGTCGGCCGTAACGCGGCGATATTCCATTTCCTTCAGATCGGCGGGCAGCGGCTCCCGGCTCAAGTTGAACGGTTCCTGCGCCCAACGTTGCGCAAGCAGCGCATTGTAGGCTCGCTTCTGCTCATAGCGATCGAGCTGCCAGAAACCCAGCCGCACAAACAAAGCCATCACGGCGATTACGATGAGCGTGAAGACAATCCATTTCTTGCTGAAAAGCTTGAGAAGAACCATACCTTATCCCTTGATCGGCAACGAAGGCTGCGCTGTGCGGCGCGCAACCGCTTGCGTTGCACGTCGACGCGCAGCCTGCCACAAGCCAAATGCGATGACCACCGCCGCCAGTGTCGCTCCCGCCCACAGCAGCCACGGGGCGGAGGCAGCCGGCTCGACCGCCATAGTGAACGCAACGACGCCGACGCCCTCGGCCCCGCGCGCTTCCACCTCGATGCGCCACAAGCCGTCGCCTGGAAATTTGTGGTCGAGTTCATAGAAGCCGGTCGCGACTGCGCTCACCGGCTGCGCCGGCAAAGTCAACGTCTGCTCTGGCTGCGTCTCCGAGGTCAGCCGGATCATCACCTGAGCGTCGGCGACCGGAAAGACCTGACCGGCGGCGTCCACTCGAGTGACGGCGACGGTGATGTGCGCAACTTCACCGGCGCGCCAGGGATCGGGCGTGGTCCACGCAAAAAGGCGGTAAGGGCCGGCGGGGGCGTCGACGACTTGCGGCGTCCCGCCGCCATGCGCAGCCGCCGGCGTCACGCTAACTGCGATCATCAACCAGACTGAGGCAAGCATGAGGACAATTCGATGCACCTGTCCCAGGCCACCATCCAGGCGCCTCATCCCGCCACCTCCACTTTCTCTATCCGGTGTTCGGAAAGAGGCTTTTGTGCACTCCCGGCCGCCTCGGTTTCTTTCTGTTTGCGCTTGCGCTCCTTCAACGACATCACGCCGAGCATGATGACGGCGACGTTGATCATCATTTCGCTGCTCCACACCCACATCACAGCGCCGCCGATCATCTGGTCCTGAAGCGCGGACATCCCATAAAGCCTTGGGACGGTGTTGTAGTGGGCGTAGATCACCTCAGGAGAATTGGCGATGGCGAAGCCGGCGATGGCGTTGGGCGGAACAAAGGCGAGCACGAAAAGAATCCGTCCCCAGTAAGGCATGCTCTTATGAAGCCGCGGCGCGCCGTTGACAACCGGCCACCAGAAGAGCATGGCGGTCAGGAAGAAGGTGAGATGCTCCAGGTTGTGCACCCAATCCACGCGCAGCGCCAGATCGTAAAGAAACGGATCGTGCCAGGCAAGGTACGTGAAGGTGAAGACAAGCCAGCAGATGCCCGGCGCGCTAATCGCCTTCAGCCCGGCGCGCAACCACGTGTCGCCTGCGATGCCGGCGGTCACAAAGCGGCGCACGGAAAGCGGCAGCCCCCACAGGGCCACCGGATACGGGTTGCCCAGCCAGATCAACGGCGCAGAGACCATCACCAGAATCTTGTGCTGCACCATGTGCATGGTCAGCAGCTGCGTGCCCAGCCAGTCGATCGGCGACATCAGCGCCAGTGCGACTGAACCCAGTCCCAGGTAATACAGGACCAGCCGCCACTTGCTGGCGACCTTCTGCGTCTTGCTCTGGCGTCGCAGGCGCACCCATCCGAGCGCATAGAGCGAGCCGAAGAGCGCCAGCGGGATCAGCACCTCCCACCGCAGCTCCCAGGGCCCCAAAAGCGCTCTCACCAGTGGATGCATCATTCAACCTCGCAACAGACAGAAAATGCGCAATGTATGTTCAGGCCAACGCCCTTCATACATTGCGCATTATACACCTGTCTCTGTGCAAAAAACGTTATCAATGCGACAAATGCACTGCGTTGCCGATCAGGTAGAGCGCCGGGTAGAAGAAAATCCACACGACGTCGACGTAGTGCCAGTAGATGGCGCAAGACTCCACGCCCCAGTGTCGTTGCGGCGAGAAGTGTCCCTTGCGCGCCAGGTTCCAGACGATGAAGATGAAGACGATGCCCGAGACCACATGGAGGGCGTGCATGCCGGTCATGGCGAAGACTACGGCGCCGTATTTGTCGCCCCACGGAGTCAGGTGCCCCTGATAGATGGCCGGAATCAACCCCCACTCGAAGATCACGACGCCGCCCAGGAAGACCAGGCCGAAGAAGGCCGTGAGCAAGATGAAGATTGAGAAAAGTTGCCGATTGCCCTTCTCCATGGCGGTCTCCGCCAGACGCATAGAGACCGAACTCAACAACAGCACGGAAGTGACGATCAAGCCGATGGCCTGGTCAAGCTCTGGCCGGGTGTTGCCCCAGAGGTAGAAGCGGGTGGCCAACAGCCCGCCGAACAGAAACGCCTCTGAGATGAAGAAGAGCCAGAGCCCCAGGCGATTCCTGCGCAGCTGGACGGCGTAATCGTCGTGAGCCTCGTGATGGGCGGCGACAGCGTGGACGCCGGTCGTAATCGCAGCCATAGATCAATGCTCCTCTTCCGTCTTCCAGAGACGACTGACATGCATGAAGAAGTAGACGACCAGGATCGCTTTCAGCGCTGCGACCAGCAAGAGGAGCGCAGCGCCGACGTGCCAGAGCCCCATGTAGTATTCAATGACCGTCAGCACCGCCAGTATGATCCCGATCAGAACTACAAAGCCATACCCTTGTTTCGACATAGCGCTGTTTCCTTCTCAAATCGTCTTATACCCAACGGTGAATCAGTCGTCCCCTGCGCCCGCCATCGCTACATAGGTGGAGCCGGCCAGACCGTAGTCATATGGCTCGCCCACGACCGTGATCGGCCGCGCGTAGCTGTGCTCCGGAACCGGCGAAGGAATCTGCCATTCCGGCGAGCGCGAGCGCCACGGATTATTGCCCGCCAATGCACCGACTTCGGCGCTGGTGAAGAGGTTGTAGATCATCAGCAAGATCGAGAAGGCGATGACAAAACCGGCGATCGTGATCAACATGTGCACCGGCTCCACGCCGAGCGCCGGATCGTAGTCGGCGATGCGACGGCGCATGCCCATCGTGCCGGCCGTCATCTGCGCCAGGCTCATCACCCAGAAGCCGGGCGTCATCAGCCAGAAGTGAATCTTGCCGAGCGTCTCGTTGTACATGCGCCCCGTGATCTTGGGATACCAGTAGTAGATGGCGGCGAAGAACGGGAAGACGAAGCCGCCGAAGATCGTGGCGTGGAAGTGGCCGACCACGAAATACGAGTCATGCAGGAAAAGGTCGGTCGCCGCCGTCGCCAGGATGGGGCCGCTCAGGCCGCCGATCAGGAAGACCGAAATGGCGCCGAGCGTGAAGAGCATCGGGGTCGGGAAGGTCAGGCGACCGCCCCAGAGCGTGCCCAGCCAACTGAAGAACTTGACGCCGGTCGGCACGGCCACCAGCAGCGTCGAAATCATAAAGACCACGCGCAGATATTCGCCGTAGCCGGAGGTGAACATATGGTGCCCCCAGACCAGGAAACCGACCAACGCAATCGCCAGGCTGGAGAGCGCAATCCAGCGGTAGCCAAAGAGCGGCTTGCGTGCGAAGACCGGCAACAGCTCGCTGATGATGCCCAGGCCGGGAAGCACGAAGACATACACCGCCGGATGCGAGTAGAACCAGAAAAGATGCTGGAAGAGCAGCGGCTGGCCACCGATATTCTCGCCCAACGCATTGTAGAGCGGATTGAAGAACGGCATGCCCAGCGTGCGCTCGAAAGAGAGCATCAGGAAGGCCAAACCGATCAGCTGCGTGGCGGTGAGCTGAATGATGCTCGTCGCCAGGATGGCCCAGCAGAAGATCGGCATGCGGAAAAGCGTCATGCCCTTGGGACGCATCGTCAGCATCGTGACGATCAGATTCAGGGAGCCCAGGATCGATGATAGACCGATGGCAAAGATGGACCAAAAGACCATCTGATAGCCGACCGGCCCGCGCAGGCTCAGCGGCGGGTAGGCCGTCCAGCCCGAGTCCCAGCCGAACAACATGCTGATCATCAGCGTGATGATAGCCGGCACGTTGATCCAGTAGGCGAAAGCGTTGAGACGAGGGAACGCCATATCCTCGGCGCCGATCATGAGCGGCACTAGATAGTTGGCCATGCCGCCGACGCCGAGCAAAATCGAAGCTAGCGCCACCCAGGCGTGCATGCTCAGAAACGTGTTATAGGTGCCCGGCTGCAGGAAGGAGATGCCGGAGTCGGCCAACTCCGCCCGGAAGACCAGCGCAAAGCTGCCGCCGATGATCAACAGCAGGAAGCCGGTGACGCCGTATTGAATGCCGATCACTTTGTGGTTGTAATCGACGCTGAAATAGCGCGTCCAGGCCGGTTTGCCGACCGGCGGGCCGTGGTGAAAGGGCGTCTCAACGCCGCGCGTCCATTTGAGCCAGTCGGTCATGGAGCCGACGGCCAACATGAACCCGATCGTGGCGAAAACGATGCCGCCGACCCATCCCGCTTCCTGATCCCAGGCCGACATGCCCAGCGCAAGCCGCGAGATCATCACGACGGCCATCCCGATCACAAGACCGACGAAGTAGCCAATGATGCCTCGAACCAATCCCAAAGAAGTGAGTTGCATAGGTTGATTCCCCCTGTCTGCGGATGTTCAACAAAAACTAGCGGCTGGCCGTCTGGATATTCTGTTCCACCAGCTTCTGATTCATCCAGGCGATATATTCATCTTCGGGCACGACGCGCACCTTCGCCACCATGCTCCAGTGCGAGAGGCCGCACAACTCGGCGCAGACGATCTGGAATTCACCGACTTTGGTTGGCGTGATGTGTATGCGCGTGGTCATGCCCGGGACCAGATCCTGCTTTGGACCCCACTCCACCACCCAGAAGGAGTGAATGACGTCGGTCGCCCGCAGCGAAATCAAGGCCGGCTTGTTGACCGGCAGCACCATCTCCTGACTGACGACGCCATTGGGATAGTTGAACGTCCAAGACCACTGAAAACCAACCGCTTCCACCTGCACCTCGTCGCCTCCTCGGGTGGCGTCGCGCAGGGTCTGAAAACCGATAAAGGAGAAAATCACGACGAGGATCAGAGGAATGACCGTCCATGCCACTTCCAGTGTTGTATTGCCTTCAAAGTGTTCGCCTTCAGAGTCGTCGCCTTTGCGCTTGCGGAAGACAATCAGCGCATACAACATAAAGACAACAACGAGTGCGAAGAGAAACGCAATCAACCAGACGTGCAACTGGAACAGCCATCGAATCGGCTCGGCCTGCACCGAATGCTGCGCCTTGACCGGCAGAATCGCCAGCAGGAAAAAGCCCAACGCAATCGTGGCGATCACCACTAATGCCCCAACAATCACAAAATGCTTACGGTCGGTGGAAGATTGCGGCAATTTCAGCATACGTTCCCTCTTGTAATCTTCAACGCGATTCGAGCGCTTCGCAGGCGTATCAACACACTCTGCAGATGCGCGCACAAGGTTTGCGTAAGGCAGTCCTATTATTCTGCCGGTCTCCTCAAATTGTCAAGTGATCGGGCTCCCGATCAACATCCACCAGAACAGGGCGAACGTCGCCAACAGAGGAAGGAGGGTCCAGAACAGCTCCCAACTACGTCGAATCTCAAATGCAGCCAGCGCTTGCATAACAGGCGCACGACTCGACGAGCGAAACCAGCGCATCGTCGTCCAGAACAGATTCAACTGGATGAGCAGGAACAGCGCCAGGGTGATGACCGCCAGCCACCACAAGACAGGTTGAAGCGCCGGCGTTGCAAACGCTATTTTGGGCAAGGACGCTGCCAACGCCGGCGCATAACTTGCCGCGAGCCATGCGATTGTGACCAACAGTAATGATAAGGTGACGACAAAGCTGATCAATTGACGCATGTTCGAGTCAGTTGAGCGATCAAACGCCCAAGATGTGCAATTAAAAAGCGTGTCGATTTTAACAAAGCTGAACAGACGTGTCAAAGCCACTCGCTCGCCGCCGACGGAATCGATGGAACGCATTTGCTCTATTTTTGACCTTGACGCCACGGACAATCAGCGTTAAAATGAGGCCGTAAATTAGATTGGTTCTAAATATAAATTCGACTGAATCTAAATTTAAAGCAGACAACGCCATGACGACAACGTCGGACTCTACGAAAAAAACAACGAGCGCTCCTGCGGAAAAATATCGCCGCTACCTGCAGATGCTGAAAAAGGCGGGACTGCGCCTCACGCCGCAACGCATGGCAATTTGCGCGTATTTGGCCCACACCGAGCGACACCCATCGGCTTACCAGGTGTATGAGGAATTAGCGGCGACCCACCCGGGCATCAGCCGCGCCACGGTCTACAACACGCTCAACACGCTGCGGGAGCTGGGGGCGATTGTGGAGTTGAGCTTCGGTTCAGACCACACGCACTACGAAACCAACACCCAGCCTCACGTCAACCTGATCTGTCTGCGTTGCCATAAGATCATCGACTATTATGGCGACCCCGGCGTGGATGCGTTGATGGAGCGGGTGCGCCAGGAGACCGGCTTTCAGAGCGTCGCCGTCAAGCTAGACCTGGTTGGCTTTTGCGCAGAATGTCGCCTGCAGCGTCTCGACGAGATTCGCGCCATGCTCAAAACTGCAGCGCAAGATAAATTCCCACAAACAAGGAACTCGAAAGAGGAAATTGTATGACTACTTCAACTGTCGAAACCTCGGCGTCCTATCCGGTCGCGGTCTCGAGCGCGAAGCCTGAATGGCGCACGTGGACTTTCTGGAAGGAAAACTATGAGTTCATCCTGGCGTTCATCACGTTAGTCGCACTGTTGACGGGCTGGCTGGGCGGAGAAGTGATCCACTGGCTGCCCGAATGGAGCATCGCCATTTTGGCGCTGATTGCGTTTGTCGCCGGCGGCTACTCCGGTTTTCTGGGCGTCTGGGAGCAGGCGCGACGGGGGAAATTCGATATCGACTTTTTGATGCTGGCCGCCGCGCTCGGCGCTGCCTTAATCGGCGAATGGACCGAGGGCGCGCTGTTGCTCTTTCTCTTCACGCTGAGCGGCGCGCTGGAGACCTACGCCATGGGGCGGACGCGCAAAGCCATCGAGGCGCTCGGAAAGCTGCGTCCAGAGACTGCGCTTGTGCGGCGCGGCGATGCGGAGTTCGTCGCGCCGGTCGAACAGCTGGAGATCGGGGATGTCGTCGTGGTCAAACCCGGCGAACGTCTGCCGATCGACGGCGTTGTCATCCGCGGTTCGAGCAGCGTCGATCAAAGCGCCATCACCGGCGAGAGCATTCCTGTGACCAAACGACCCGGCGATCAGGTCTTTGCAGGTTCGATCAACGGCGGCGGCGCCCTGGAAGTGGAAGTGACCAAACTGGCCGCCGAAAGCACGCTGAGCCGCATTATCAAACTCGTGCAGGAGGCGCGCGAGGACGCTACGCCGACCCAGAAGTTTATCGACCGTTTCAGCCAGCCCTACACCTACGCAGTCATCGGCGCTACGGCGCTGGCCATTGCACTCCCTGTCCTTTTTATCAACGAGCCGTTCGACGCGACGCTCTATCGCGCCATGACCCTGCTGGTTGTCGCCAGCCCCTGCGCGTTGCTCATCAGCACGCCGGCCAGCGCACTGAGCGCCATCGCAGCCGCCGCGCGCAACGGCGTACTCTTCAAAGGCGGCGCCTATCTGGAGCTG
>FWWL01005941.1_pt1 | contig 18274 bp, 9 predicted proteins | sample 2228331 | NCBI WGS metagenome assembly FWWL01 (sample SAMEA103939775, study PRJEB20133) | metagenome
GCCATGATCTATATGTCCTATCGTTCCTACGTTAACATGTGGTTTCGTCCTTTCAAATTTCGCTTTTGACATCTTTCCTCCTTTTTATCTTTGTGAAGTCACTGATCTTTTTTCAATTATAGCTTTCGCTATGTTAGCGGGGACCTCCTCATAATGAGAAGGCTCAAGGTTAAAAGAGGCTCTACCCTGAGAAAGAGATCTTACAGTTGTTGCATAACCAAACATCTCAGCAAGCGGGACAAACCCTCTTACAAATTTAACATTACCTCTATTACCCATCTCGGTAATTCTTGCTCTTCTTGAATTAAGATCCCCAATAATATCACCTATATTCTCCTCAGGACATACCACTTCAAACTTCATTATTGGCTCAAGAAGATATGGGTCAGCTTTCTTACACCCACTTCTTAATGCCATAGCAGCGGCTATCTTAAATGCTATTTCAGATGAGTCAACTTCATGGAATGAACCATCAAAAAGTGTAACCTTCACATCAACAAGAGGATATCCAGCAATAACCCCGCTTTGGCATGCTTCAATAGCTCCTTCTTCAACAGCAGGTATATATTCTTTCGGAATTCTACCCTGAGTAATAGCATTAACGAATTCAAAACCTTTACCTCTTTCAAGCGGTTCTATTTTAAGCCATACATGACCATACTGACCTCTACCACCAGATTGTCTTATAAACTTACCTTCCTCCTCAACAACCTTTCTGATTGATTCCCTGTATGCGACCTGTGGTTGTCCTACATTAACATTTACTTTAAACTCTCTTTTAAGTCTATCAACAATAATGTCGAGATGTAACTCTCCCATACCTGAAAGTATTGTCTGACCTGTTTCTTCATCTGTTTTTACTCTAAATGTTTGATCTTCCTCTGCAAGTCTTGAAAGAGCAAGTGAAAGCTTTTCCTCTTCTTCCTTTGTTTTTGGTTCAACTGCGATTGATATAACAGGTTCAGGAAATTTCATTCCTTCAAGTTCTATTGGAGCATTAGGATCACATATAGTTTCACCAACACTGGCATTTTTAACTCCAACCACAGCAGCTATATCACCTGCCTGAATTTCTTTAATTTCCTGTCTTTTATCAGCAAACATTCTAACCATTCTTCCTATTCTTTCAGTTGTTCTCTTTTTAACAAAATAAACTGAATCTCCTGTTCTCAAAACTCCAGAATATACTCTAACATAAGTTAATTTACCAACAAACGGATCAGCCTGAATTTTAAACATCAAAGCACAAAAAGGTGCTTTATTATCTGTTGGCCTTGTTATTTCTTCTCCTGTATCTGGATGTTTACCTTTAACAGCAGCTATATCAAGTGGAGATGGCAAATAATAAGTTACAGCATCAAGTAAAGGTTGAACACCTTTGTTCTTATAAGAAGAGCCGCAAAATACAGGAAAAAATTTACAAGCAATAACAGCTTTTCTGATTACACTTCTAATCTTCTCCTCACTGAAATTAGTATCTCCATTTAGATATTTATCCATCATCTCTTCATCGAAATCACAAAGCTTTTCTATAAGTTTCTCTCGGTATTCCTTCACTTCTTCCTTCATATTTTCAGGGATATCATCAGTAACATCAAAATGGGCACCGAGTTGATCTCCTGTCCATACATAAGATTTTAAAGATATCAAATCCACAAGTCCAATAAATTTATCTTCTCTTCCAATTGGAAGCTGAACTGGCCAGGCATTTGCTCCAAGTTTTTCAATTATTGATTTATATGACATATAAAAATCGGCACCTGTTCTGTCCATCTTATTAACATATGCAATTCTTGGTACATTGTATCTATCAGCCTGCCTCCATACTGTTTCAGACTGAGGTTCCACTCCCTGAACACCATCAAAAACAACAATAGCCCCATCTAACACTCTTAAACTTCTTTCAACCTCTGCTGTAAAATCAACATGTCCAGGAGTATCTATTATATTTATGTTATAACCTTTCCATTCAGTAGATATAGATGCGGCAGTAATTGTTATACCTCTTTCCCTCTCTTGCGGCATCCAATCAGTAACAGTATCACCTTCATGAACCTCGCCTATCTTATGTATTTTACCAGTATAATAAAGTATTCTCTCAGTAGTTGTTGTTTTTCCCGCATCTATATGCGCTATAATTCCTATATTCCTCAATTTAGCAAGATCTATATCAGCCATTTTCTTCTCCTTTATCAATAATTTAATTAACTTAAACCACTAAATCACCATCTATAATGTGCAAAAGCTCTGTTTGCCTCAGCCATTTTATGAACATCTTCTCTTTTCTTTATAACAGCACCTTCTTTTTTGTATGCCTGAATTATTTCATCAGCAATAGATTCCCATATATGTTTAAATCCCTTCTTTTCTCTATTTTCTCTTGCAGTTTCAATTATCCATCTCATGGCAAGTGTAATACTTCTATTATTAGGAACTTCAACAGGAACCTGATAAGTTGCACCACCAACTCTTCTCGGTTTAACTTCAATAAGAGGTCTTGCATTTTCAATAGCCTGAGTAAACACTTTTAGAGGATCTTCGCCAGTTTTTTCTTTTATAATATCAAAAGCGTTATATACTATTCTTTCTGCAAGTGATTTTTGCCCTCCGTAATTAATTTTATTTATAAACCTCGCCACCAAAACAGAATTATATTTGACATCTGGCGGAGGTAAAGGTCTTCTCTCATGGGGTTTTAATGCTTTCCTTGGCATAGTTTTACTCCTTATTTTTTAGCTTGTTGTTGTTTTGGTCTTTTAGCGCCGTATAAAGATCTTCCCTGCCTTCTATTTTCTACTCCTGCACAATCCAATGCACCTCTCACTATATGATATCTTACACCAGGTAAATCTTTTACTCTTCCACCTCTTACAAGAACTATTGAGTGTTCTTGAAGATTATGTCCTTCTCCACCTATATAAGCTGTTACTTCTATTTTTGAGCTTAACTTAACACGTGCTACTTTTCTTAAAGCAGAGTTAGGTTTTTTTGGCGTTGTAGTATAAACCCTTGTACAAACACCCCTTCTCTGCGGACAACCCATTAAGGCAGGGGACTTACTTTTTCTAAACTTTTGAGTTCTACCGTGTTTTACTAATTGATTTATTGTTGGCATTTTCACTCCTTATCTTCTTTATTAAATATATTTTCAAAGTTTCTGGTGACAAAACCTGTTCCACAGGGCACCAAATGACCTATTATAACATTTTCTTTAAGTCCTTTCAAATAGTCAACTTTATTTAGAACAGCTGCCTCAGTTAAAACTCTTGTTGTTTCCTGAAAGCTTGCAGCAGAAATAAAAGATTCACTTGAAAGAGAAGCTTTACTTATACCAAGAAGAACAGGTTCATATGTTGCCTGTTCAAGACCTTTTTCCTTTAATTTTCTATTTTCTTCTTTTATTATAGCCTTAGAAACAATTTCTCCAGCAATAAATGATGATGCTCCTGGATTTGTCACCCTTACATTTGAAAGCATCTGTCTTATTATTATCTCAATGTATTTATCATTTATTGTAACACCCTGACTTCGATAAACCTCCTGAATTGCAGTTAAGAGATAAATCTGTACCTCTGATATTCCTTTAACTTCTAAAAGATCATATATATCAATAGCACCATCTGTAAGTGCTTCTCCAACACCCACTCTATCACCTTCATAGACCATCAGATGTTTTCCAAAAGGTATTTCATAACTTTCAATTTGACCTGTCTCCTCATTTTTCACCTCAACAACTACCTGACCTTTCTGATTTCTCTTCAAACTTACAATCCCTGATATCTTTGCTACAACAGCTGGATTTTGAGGTCTTCTAACCTCAAATAATTCAGCAACTCTTGGAAGACCACCAGTTATATCCTTTGTCTTAATTGAGCTTTTTTCCATCTTTGCTATAATATCACCAGCTAAAACATCTTCACCATCATCAACCGTTATGATACAATTAACAGGTAACATATACGAATCAACTACATTATCTTTTTCTACTATATCTATAGCTGGTATAAGTTTCTTATCTCTTGTTTCGATTATTCTTTTTTCTATTATACCTGTAACTTTATTTCTTTCCTGATGTAAGGTTTTACCTTCCTCAATATCCTTATATTTTATTTTTCCACTTTTTCTCGTTATAATAGGCATTGAATGTGGATCAAAATGAGCTATAATATCTCCCTTTTGAACCTTAGCTTTATTCTCAACTCTTATCTTGGAACCATAGGGAATTTTAATTATACTCTCTTTATCTCCATCACTTATTATTGCCACAGCATTTCGAGATATACATAAAATTTCTTCATATCTATTTTTAATAGTTTCCAAATTTTTAAAAACCACAATACCGCTTCTATCAGCTCTTATTTCTGATCTACTTGCCTCAGCAGCAGCGGTTCCACCTATATGAAAGGTTCTAAGTGTAAGCTGAGTACCGGGTTCACCAATTGACTGAGCTGCTATTATACCAACAGCTTCCCCAAGTTCAACCTCTTTATTTGTTGCAAGATTTATTCCAAAACATTTAGCACAAACTCCATCTTCAGCTTCGCAAGTAAGAACACTTCTTACATATACTCTTTCAATACCAGCATTTTTTATTTTTTTAGCATCTTCTCTGGTTATATAATTACCTTCTTTTACTATAATACTATCATTATTATCTTTTATATCCTCACAGGCAATTCTTCCAATTATTCTTTCTTCAAGTGTTTCAATAACATCTTCTCCAATTCTCAGTTCTTCCATCCATATTCCCTGGGTGGTTTTACAATCATCAATCGTTACAACCACATTATGAGCAACATCAATAAGCCTTCTTGTTAGATAACCTGCATCAGCAGTTTTTAAAGCTGTATCAGAAAGACCTTTCCTACCACCGTGTGTAGATATAAAGTATTCAAGAACACTCAATCCTTCTCTAAAGTTTGATGTAATAGGATTTTCTATAATCTCACCTTTACCACCTGTGAGCTTTTTCTGAGGTTTTGCCATTAATCCTCTCATCCCACAAAGCTGCCTTACCTGCTGTCTTGAACCTCGGGCACCAGAATCTGCCATCATAAATATACTGTTAAATCTCGGTTTAGATGGATCATATTCTTCTTTTTCATCTTTTTTCATATCATTAAAAAGTTGATCTGCTACTTTTTCACTAACATCAGTCCATATATTTATGACCTGATTATATCTTTCAACCTCGGTTATTATACCTTCCTTTGACAATGCTTCTATTTCTCTTACCTTCTTATAAGCCTCTTCAATCAATGCCTTTTTATTCTCAGGAATCTTCATATCTGCTATTGAAATTGAAAGACCACTCAATGTAGCATAATGGAATCCAAACTCAACGAGTTTATCAAGAAGTTGTACCGTTTGATAAGGTCCAATATCCTTGGAATTGTAACATATATCAACAAGATTCGCTATATCTTTTTTACTAAGAGGTTTATTATAATCTTTTAAATTAATTTTAGAAGGTAGAATTGAAAAAAATATAACTCTACCACATGTTGTATAATCCTTCCAAGTTTTATAATTTTTTATATCAAAATCTGGATTTTCAGCTTTATCCTCAAATATCTCATTAAAACCTTTTACCTTTATTGGAGCATGCAAATCAATAACACCTCTTTGATACGCTGCAATAACATCATCAAAATCAGAAAATATTTTTCCACTACCCTTTTCCCCATTTTTTACCTTTGTAAGATAGTTTATACCAAGCACCATATCATGAGATGGAACAGCTATTGGTTTTCCACTTGCCGGAGAAAGTATATTATTTGTTGACATCATCAAAACTCTTGCTTCCATTTGAGCCTGTGGAGAAAGTGGTACATGGACAGCCATCTGATCCCCATCAAAATCAGCATTAAAAGCAGCACAAACAAGAGGATGAAGCTGAATAGCAAGACCCTCAATCAAAACCGGTTCAAAAGCTTGAATTGATATTCTATGTAAAGTCGGAGCTCTATTCAATAAAACTGGATGTTTTTTTGTTACTTTTTCAAGTATATCCCACACTTCATCATCAGGTTGTTCTACCTTTCTTCTGGCAACCTTTAATGTCATATCCTCCTTTTTAACTAACTCAGCAAGAACAAAAGGTTTAAAAAGCTCAAGAGCCATCGTTTTTGGAAGTCCGCATTGATGAAGCTTAAGTGTTGGGCCTATAACAATAACAGATCTTCCAGAATAATCAACTCTTTTACCTAAAAGATTCTGTCTAAATCTTCCTTGTTTTCCTTTAAGAGCATCAGATAAAGATTTTAATGGCCTCCCGGTAGAATGTAAAACTGCTCTTCCTCTTGCACCATTTTCTATAAGAGCATCAACTGCTTCCTGTAATAATCTTTTCTCATTGAATATCATTACTTGAGGTGCTCTTAGAGCTTCAATATGTTTCAATCTATTGTTTCTGTTTATTATTCTTCTGTAGAGATCATTAAGATCGGCACTTGCAAATCTTCCACCATCAAGTGGAACAAGTGGTCTTAAATCTGGAGGTAAAACTGGTAATACAGTTAAAACCATCCACTCAGGCCTTATTTGATTTTGATAAAAGCTTTCAAGTATTTGAAGTCTTTTAACTATCTTATTTCTATCTTCGGAAGACTTTTTCTCATTTCTTAACTCTTCAGTTAGAACATTTATCTCTTTTTCAAGATCAACTTTTTCAAGAAGCTCTTTTATTGCTGCTGCTCCTATATTAGCTCTAATATTCGGAAGAGTTTTTCTTATACTGTTAAGCTGTTCTTCAACTAAAATATCACCTTTTCTAAACTCAACTTTATTAGTAACTGGATCCACTACATCTTCAGTTACAACATAAGCAGCATAATAAATAACTTTCTCAAGATCAGATGGTTTCATATCAAGAATTATTCCAATTTTAGAAGGATTTTTTCTTAAATACCATATATGAACTACTGGAGCAGCAAGCTCTATATGTCCCATCCTTTCCCTTCTTACCTTTGATTCCGTTACCTCAACACCACACCTATCACAAACAACATTTTTATATTTTACAAACCTGTATTTTCCGCACTCACACTCATAATCCTTAACTGGGCCAAATATTCTCTGACAGAGAAGTCCATCCTTTTCTGGTTTTAACGTTCTATAATTTATTGTTTCAGATTTTTTTACTTCACCATAAGACCATTTTTTTATCTTTTCTGGACTTGCCAGGGATATCTTAATCCAGTCAAAGTCATCGTAATTTAAATTTTTTTCATTTTGTCCTTTCTTCTTTCCACTAACCCCTAAAAAGTTTGCTACTTTTAGAACTTGATTTTCTTCTCTCATATATCTCTCCTTTTTTTATTTTTTAGTAGCTTTTTCTTTTATAGTTTTTGATTTTGAATCTTCTTTTTTCTCTTCTTTTTCAACTTTTATCAACTGAACATCAAGAGCAAGTCCCTGAAGTTCCTTTGTTAAGACTTTGAAAGACTCAGGAACACCAGGCTTTGAAGGAAACTCTCCTTTTATTATGCTCTCATATATTTTGTTTCTTCCAGTAAAATCATCGGATTTTACAGTAAGCATTTCCTGAAGTGTATAACTTGCCCCATATCCTTCCAAAGCCCATACTTCCATTTCTCCAAATCTCTGACCACCAAAAAGAGCTTTTCCACCCAGTGGCTGTCGTGTAACAAGGCTATAAGGACCGATTGACCTGGCATGAACCTTATCTTCAACAAGATGAATTAGTTTAAGAATATACATATAACCAACTGTAACCTTTTCAGAAAAAGGCTCTCCAGTTCTACCATCGTAAAGTGTTATTCTACAATAATCATCAGGCAAATATTCTTCTTTAACTCCCTGTTTCCTCAAATATTCTTTAGCCTTTCTTACCTGTTCTATAACATCCTTCTCCTTTGGACCATCAAAAACAGGGCATATCATCTGAGTTTTCAAATGATAAGCTGCCCAACCAAGCATTGTCTCAAGTATCTGACCTATATTCATTCTTGATGGAACACCAAGAGGAGAAAGAACAACATCTATAGGTGTTCCATCTGGCATAAAAGGCATATCTTCTTTTCTCATTATCTTTGAAACCACACCTTTATTACCATGCCTTCCTGAAAGCTTATCACCAACTTGAAGTCTTCTTTTCAAAGCAATATAAACCTTAACTACTTTATTTACAGTTACTGCTAGATCCCCGGTCTTTTTTAACAGTTCTATCTCCCTTGTATACTTCTCTTTTATTCTTTTTTCCATTAATTTATAAAAGTTTTCTATATCGCTATTCTTTGTACTTTCTTTCATTGCCTCTTTTCTAAAGTTTCTTAAAACCTCCATATGTTTTTCCATCTCAGTTTTAAGTTCATCTATCCTCTTCTTTTCTTCAATCTTTGAAAGTTTTTCTCTTCTTACAAAAACCTTTGTACCTATAACCTTACCATAAACACCTGGGGGAACCCTAAGAGATGTATCTTGAACTTCATCAGCTTTCTTACCAAATATAACCTTAAGAAGCCTTTCTTCAGGAGTCATTGCCTGCTCACCTCTTGGTGATACCTTTCCTACCAGTATATCACCAGGTTTAACCATTGTTGAAGGAATAACTATACCATCCTCATCTAGATGAGAAAGCATTTCAGAGCTCACATTAGGAATATCCCTTGTTATTTCCTCAGGTCCGAGTTTTGTATCTCTTGCTTCTATTTCGTATTCCTGAATAAAAATTGAGGTAAGAACATCATCTTCTATTAATCTTTCAGAAACAAGTATAGCATCCTCAAAATTATATCCTTCCCAGCTCATAAATGCTACAAGTATGTTTTTACCAAGTGCAAGCTGTCCATCACAGGTAGATGGGCCATCTGCTATTACATCACCTTTTCTTACATATTGCCCACTTGTAACAATAGGGGTCTGATTAACACAAGTGTCCTGATTAGTTCTTCTAAATTTAGTAAGATAATAAAGATCAGGTTCATTTGAATTATCAGGCTTTATTGCTATCACATTTGAAGAAACATATATCACCTTTCCGCTTCTTTTAGCAACTATACATGCCATAGAATCTCTTGCGACATATGGCTCCATCCCGGTAGCAACAAGTGGGCTTTCTGTCTCAATAAGTGGGACAGCTTGTCGTTGCATATTTGAACCCATCAAGGCTCTATTAGCATCATCGCTTTCAAGGAAAGGTATTAGTGAAGCTGAAACCGAAAAAACCTGCATTGGAGCTATATCCATATATTCAACCTTATCCTTTGAGACATAAACATAACCATCTCCAAGCCTTCCATAAACCTGGTCACAAGCTATTTTACCATTCTCAATTGGTGTATTTGCCTGAGCAACAAATATTCCTTCCTCAGCATTTGCATCCATATAAACAAACTCATCTTTAACCTCTCCTTTCTTAACAACCCTATAAGGAGTTTCTATAAGACCATACTCATTAACCTTAGCATATGTAGATAACGATACGATTAGACCTATATTAGCACCTTCTGGAGTCTCTATAGGACATACACGTCCATAATGTGTATAATGAACGTCTCTAACTTCAAATCCAGCTCTTTTTCTGTTAAGACCTCCAGGTCCAAGTGCAGAAAGTCTTCTTTTATGGGTTATTTCAGAAAGAGGATTAATCTGATCCATAAACTGTGAAAGCTGAGATGTTCCAAAAAATTTTCTTATTATAGCTATAAGCGGAGCTGAATTTATAACATTTTTAGGTTTAAGAGCAGTGTCAGTTTTTGAAATTTTATCTTTTATGTATCTTGACATCTGAACAAGCCCAAGCCTTATCTGGTTTTCAAGAAGCTCTCCAACAGATCTAACTCTTCTATTTCCAAGGTGATCAATATCATCTATCTCATACTTATAATCTAAAATTCTTTTTTCTGGATTATAATCCCTCGTATTTTTCTCTATAAGTTTTATAAGATTTTTAGGCCATTTATCATCTATTTCGAAATTTTCATTTTCTATATTCCCATTGAGTTTTAAAAGATATTGAACTGTAACTATCAGATCCTCAACTGTAAGGTGTCTATTTTTCTCATCAGGTATTCTATATTTCTTACTATTCTGAGCAAGTCTATAATAAAGGGGAGCAAGTTTTCTTAAAGCTTTATACCTACCAACCACCGAAAAATCATATCTTCTTATACTCTTAAAAAATATTTCATTAAGGAAATTCTCTATATAATCCTTTGGAGGTTCATACTCCTGAGCTCTCATCTTTTTATAAATTTCATTCTTAGCATCAAAAGATGTTTTTGGCTGGTTTTTCTGAAGCGTAAAAAATATTGCAGGATTATCTTTCTCAGGGTTTCCTTTAATAATTTTTATTGTTTTAATTCCTCTTGAAATAAAATCATCAATATCTTTCAAAGTTAAAGTTTTACCAATTTTTTCATCAAGATTATACAAAACTTCACCCGTTTTTTCATCAACAACATCCTGAGCTAAAAATTTTCCAACAAGTTTTTCCCTATTCTCATTTAGATTAACATCCTCTGTTTCATAAAAAAGCTGTATCATTTCTTCATTCTTCTCAATACCTGCTGCTCTTAAAAGAACAGTGGCAAGTACCTTTTTCTTTCTATCCAATCTTGCCCAAAGAACATTATCCTGATCAAACTCAAATTCTATCCAGGCTCCTCTATAAGGTATAATTCTTCCATAAAAAAGAGGTCTTCCTATGGTTGATTGTTTCTTTTCTTCATCTTCTTCAAATATTATACCAGGAGATCTATGTAGCTGACTTACAACCACTCTTTCCGCACCATTGAATATAAAAGACCCATTTTCTGTCATCAAAGGAATTTCACATAATGTAACCTCTTCCTGAATTGCTTTTTTTACTTCTCCATTCTTATTTTTCACTATCAAATTAAATGTTGCTTTTAAAGGTGCAGAATAAGTCCCATCTCTAAATCTTGCCTCATCTGGACTTAGGTAAGAAGGCTTTCCAAGATCATACTTAACAAAATCAAGAACAATCTGACCATTTGCAGATTCAAGTGGAAAAACATCCATAAACGCTGCCTGTAAACCTTTAATTTCTCTTTTATCATAAGGAACATCAAGCTGTAAAAAATCTTCAAAAGATTTTTTCTGCATTTCAAGAAGATCATTTATCTCAAGAATTTTTCCTATTTTAGATATCTTAGAAAAATTATGCTGTTCTTTAAATATTTTCATAAACTACCTCTTTTTTATATGATGAAATACATAAAATACATCTTTACATTTTATTAAGAGTAAAACAACACCCTCCTCTTTTAGAGGAGGATATTGTTTAAGAAATCAATCTTAAAGAATACTGCACTTTTTATTTTAACTCTACCTGAGCTCCTGATTCTTCAAGCTTCTTTTTCATTTCTTCTGCAGTTTTTTTATCAACATTTGACTTGATATCTTTTGGAGCTCCTTCTACAAGAGCCTTAGATTCAGCAAGTCCAAGACCAGTTAATTCTCTTACAACCTTAATAACCGATATCTTCTTGGTAGCATCAGGAACTGCCTTAAGAACAACTGTAAACTCTGTTTTTTCTTCTGCTTGAGTAGGTGCCGCACTAGCTTGTGGAGCACTAGCAACAGCAACTCCAACAGCTGGAGCTGCTTTTACTCCAAATTTATCTTCAATTGCTTTCACAAGCTCACCTAACTCCATTACTGTTAAGTTAGCTATTGCGTCAACTATCTGATCTTTTGTAAGTTTTTCCATTTTTATCTCCTTTACCTTATCGGTTTTTGGATAGCCCGTGTCTTATAACACGGTTTATCCACCTTTCGGCGGACTACCAAGGATTTCCAGACCTAATTCCCTTTTTCTTTTTTATCTTTCACTGCTTCAAGGGCATAAACAAGGTCTCTTATTGGAGCTTCTATAACGCTTCTTATGTTAGCCATAAGACTATAAAGGGACCCTGCCACCCTGGCAGTTAATTCTTTCTTAGAACCAAGTCTGGAAATTTGTTTGATTACATCGGGTGTTACGAAGTCTTTTGAGAGTATTCCTGCTTTTATTCGAAGATTAGGATTCTCTTTTGAAAAATCAATAATTGTCTTTGAAACTTTTGAAATTTCGTCAGGATTTTTTACAATTATAATAGCTGTAGGACCTTTCAAAAAATCTGGCCTTTTAGTTTCACTAATAATTCCTGCTTCTTTTGAAGCATAAAAAAGAATGGAATTTCTCACTACTCTAAAAGTAGCATCACACTGTTTTAATTTATCTCTTAATTCCTGAATTTTTCCAAATTCAAGCTTATCAAAAGCAACAAATACAAGATCAGCAGCAACTATTTCATCCTTTAATTTTCTTGATATTTCTATCTTTTTTGTTTTAGTAAGGTTTGGCATTTTTCCTCACCTAAAAAATAAAATTAAGACCGGCAGCGACCTACTCTCGCAGCACCGAGTTGGGCGCTACTACCATCGGCCCTGGAGCCCTTAACTTCCGTGTTCGGAATGGGAACGGGTGTTGCCTCTCCGGAATAGCCACCGGTCAAAAAATCCTTTAAGTAGAATCGAAAAATAAGGTCAGGCCCTCGGACGATTAGTAGCGGTTAGCTCAACAGGTTACCCTGCTTACACCTCCGCCCTATCAACCCTGTAGTCTACAGGGGTCCTTACTCCTTAACGGATGGGGAACCTTATCTTGGGGTGGGTTTCGCACTTAGATGCTTTCAGCGCTTATCCCTTCCCAACATCCGCTACCCAGCTTATGCCCTTGGCAGGACAGCTGGTATACAGGAGGTTGGTCCAGCCAGGTCCTCTCGTACTGTGGCCAGCTCCCCTCAAGTTCCCTACGCGCGCAGCAGATAGAGACCGTACTGTCTCACGACGTACTGAACCCAGCTCACGTACCGCTTTAATGGACGAACAGTCCAACCCTTCCCACCTGCTTCAGCGGGAGGATGCGATGAGCCGACATCGAGGTGCCGAACCGGGTCGTCGATGTGGACTCTTGGACCCGACTAGCCTGTTATCCCCAGGGTAGCTTTTATCCGTTGAGCGATGGCCCTTCCACTCGGAACCACCGGATCACTAGGTCCTGCTTTCGCACCTGCTTGGCCTGTCAGCCTCACAGTCAAGCTCCCTTCTGCCCTTGCACTCAACGAGCGATTTCTATACGCTCTGAGGGAACCTTTGAACGCCTCCGTTACCTTTTAGGAGGCGACCGCCCCAGTCAAACTGCCCACCTGCCACTGTCCTCTGGCTGGATTTACAGCACAGAGTTAGAATCGCAATTTTAGAAGGGTGGTATTTCACCGTCGCCTCCCTCCCGGCCGGAACCAGGAGATCACCGGCTCCCACCTATCCTACGCAGCTAAAACCGCAATTCAATAACAGGATACAGTAAAGCTCCATGGGGTCTTTTCGTCTTGCTGCGCGTAGCAAGCGTCTTCACTTGCACCACAATTTCGCCGAGCCCTTCGCTGAGACAGCGGCTCCTTTGTTATGCCATTCATGCAGGTCGGAACTTACCCGACAAGGAATTTCGCTACCTTAGGACGGTTATAGTTACCGCCGCCGTTTACTGGGGCTTAAGTTCGGAGCTTCGCCTTGCGGCTAACCCCTCACCTTGACCTTCCAGCACCGGGCAGGCATCAGGCCCTATACGTCATCTTGCGATTTCAGCAGAGCCCTGTGTTTTTGTTAAACAGTCACGGAGCCCATTTCACTGCGACCTGTTCATACTACAGATTATGAAACCTGTAGCACTACTTAGGCACCCCTTCTCCCGAAGTTACGGGGCCAGTTTGCCTAGTTCCTTAGCGAAGGTTATCTCGCGCGCCTTAGCATATTCAGCCCGCCTACCTGTGTCGGTTTGAGGTACGGTTACGATAGACACTCCCCACGAGGTTTTTCTTGGCAGCATGGTTGGGCCACTTCGCGCGGTTACCCGCACTAGTCTCGGCTTTCAGTTCGACGACCCCCCGGATTTACCTAAGGGATCTCCCTACGGCCTTTCTCCGGGACAACCTTTACCCGGTAGGCTTACCCTTCTGCGTCACCCCTTGAGTAATGACGCGTCTATCGTAGTTCCGGAATATTAACCGGATGCCCATCACCTACGCCCTTCGGCCTCGGCTTAGGACCGACTAACCCTGAGCTGACGAACATTGCCCAGGAAACCTTAGGCTTTCGGCGAGAGGGATTCTCACCCTCTTTATCGCTACTTATTCCAGCATCCTCACTTCTTAGCACTCCAGCGCTCCTTACGGTACGCCTTCACCGCGCTAAGAACGCTCCCCTACCACTTACAGAGTGAAAACTCTGTAAATCCGCGACTTCGGTATTACGCTTGAGCCCCGAGTCATTTTCGGCGCAGGCTTGCTAGACTAGTGAGCTGTTACGCACTCTTTAAAGGATGGCTGCTTCTAAGCCAACCTCCTAGCTGTTTTAGCAAACCCACTTCCTTTTCCACTTAGCGTAAATTTGGGGACCTTAGTCGGCGGTCTGGGCTGTTCCCCTCTTGCACGTGAAGCTTATCCCTCACGAACTGACTGCCGCAAGATACCCTATGGTATTCGGAGTTTGGCTGAATTCGGACCCTGGGTCGCAGAGCCTACATCAACCAGTGCTCTACCCCCATAAGTTAACTTGCGACGCTAGCCCTAAAGCTATTTCGGGGAGAACCAGCTATCACCAAGTTCGATTGGCCTTTCACCCCTATCCCCAGGTCATGGAGGAACTTTTCAACGTTCAACCCTTCGGGCCTCCGGTAGGTTTTACCCTACCTTCACCCTGCCCAGGGATAGATCACTTGGATTCGGGTCTACTGATACCAACTAACGCCCAATTAGGACTCGCTTTCGCTACGGCTTCCCTGCTAACGCAGGTTAACCTTGCTGGTACCAGTAACTCGCTGGATCATTCTTCAACAGGCACGCCGTCGCGCATTCCTAAGTATTACTACTCAGGCATAGCGCTTCGACAGCTTGTAGATGTATGGTTTCAGGTTCTATTTCACTCCCCTAACAGGGGTTCTTTTCGCCTTTCCCTCACGGTACTAGTTCACTATCGGTCGCCAGAGAGTATTTAGGCTTGGAGGGTGGTCCCCCCAGCTTCCTACGAGATTTCACGTGCCTCGTAGTACTCAGGAACAGCTCAAGTTCCGTCTTATTTTCGCCTACAGGGCTATCACCTTCTATGGCTTCCCTTTCCAGGGAGATTCGACTAATAAGACAGGATACTTTGGCTCTAAACCGGAGCTGCCCTACAACCCCAGATGAGCAAGCTCACCTGGTTTGGCCTGTTCCGCTTTCGCTCGCCGCTACTTACGGAATCTCATTTGATTTCTTTTCCTCTGGGTACTAAGATGTTTCAGTTCCCCAGGTTGTCTTCTTAAAGCTATCTCTCAAGCTGACGCTTGAGCCTTTACTTTAAGATTTCTCGGCATTACCCGAGAAGGGTTTCCCCATTCGGAGATCTCGGGATCACAGGATGTTTGCTCCTCCCCCGAGCTTATCGCAGCTTACCACGTCCTTCATCGACTTCTGGCGCCAAGGCATCCACCATACACCCTTAACAGCCTGACCTTATTTTTCGATTCTACTTTAACAATTATATGAAGACGCTCTATAACGCTTTTAATTTAAGAGAACATAAAAAACATTTATAAAAATCTTTCTATCTTTTTTTGGAGCAGACCGGGTTCGAACCGGCGACCTCCTGCTTGCAAAGCAGGCGCTCTCCCAGCTGAGCTACTGCCCCTTCATGGGCCCAGGTGGAATCGAACCACCGACCTTACCCTTATCAGGGGTACGCTCTAACCATCTGAGCTATGAGCCCCTTCTGTCCATAAGGACAAAAGAGCAGGAATAATAATGTATGAGCAGCCACCCTCCTCAAAAGGAAGAATGAGATCGACCTAATAACTATAAGGGTAAATTCCCTTACAGTTATTTAAAGGAGGTGATCCAGCCGCACGTTCTCGTACGGCTACCTTGTTACGACTTCACCCCAATCATCAGTCACAACTTGATGCAGTGACGACCACTACACTTGGGTTGTAACTGACTTTCGTGGTGTGACGGGCGGTGTGTACAAGGCCTGGGAACGTATTCACCGCGCCGGTGCTGATGCGCGATTACTAGCGATTCCGACTTCATGTAGGCGAGTTGCAGCCTACAATCTGAACTGAGGCGTAGTTTAAGGGATTTGCTCCGGGTCACCCCATTGCTTCCCGCTGTCTACGCCATTGTATCACGTGTGTAGCCCTGGACATAAAGGCCATGATGATTTGACGTCATCCCCTCCTTCCTCCGACTTATCGCCGGCAGTCCCCCAAGAGTTCCCGGCATTACCCGCTGGCAACATGGGGCGGGGGTTGCGCTCGTTGCGGGACTTAACCCAACATCTCACGACACGAGCTGACGACAACCATGCAGCACCTCGACTGGCTCCCTCATCGGGTCATTCCCTGTTTCCAGGGAATTACCACCAGTCGTTCGAGCCCAGGTAAGGTTCTTCGTGTAGCGTCGAATTAAACCACATGATCCACCGCTTGTGCAGGCCCCCGTCAATTCCTTTGAGTTTTAACCTTGCGGCCGTACTCCCCAGGCGGTAGACTTAACGCGTTAGCTGCGGCACAGAAGGGGTCGATACCTCCCACACCTAGTCTACATCGTTTACGGCTAGGACTACCAGGGTATCTAATCCTGTTTGCTCCCCTAGCTTTCGCGTCTCAGCGTCAGTTGAGGCCCAGGAACCCGCTTTCGCCTTCGGCGTTCCTCCCGATATCTACGCATTTCACCGCTACACCGGGAATTCCGGTTCCCCCTGCCTCACTCCAGGAACTCAGTATCCATTGACCCTTCTCCGTTGGGCGGAGAGCTTTCACAATGGACTTAAGTTCCCGCCTACACGCGCTTTACGCCTAGTAAATCCGAGTAACGCTTGCACCCTACGTATTACCGCGGCTGCTGGCACGTAGTTAGCCGGTGCTTATTCGCAAGGTACCGTCAGAATTCGTCCCTTGCAAAAGGAGTTTACAACCCGAAGGCCTTCATCCTCCACGCGGCGTCGCTGGATCAGGCTTTCGCCCATTGTCCAATATTCCCCACTGCTGCCTCCCGTAGGAGTGGGGCCCGTGTCTCAGTGCCCCTGTGGCTGGCCGTCCTTTCAGACCAGCTACCCGTCATAGCCTTGGTAGGCCGTTACCCTACCAACTAGCTGATAGGCCGCGAGCTCCTCCCTAAGCGGATTACTCCTTTAATCCCAGGAAGATGCCTTCCTGAGATATTATGGGGTATTAGCCCGTCTTTCGACAGGTTATCCCCCTCTTAGGGGCAGATTACTCACGTGTTACTCACCCGTCTGCCGCTATCCGACGATACGACATGTCGGACCGCTCGACTTGCATGTGTTAGGCACGCCGCCAGCGTTCACTCTGAGCCAGGATCAAACTCTCCAATAAAAATTGGAGAATCTGATTTGAAGCTCTAAAATAAGCACCTACCAAACAAGGTTAATAACTCATTCTTCCTCTTTTTAGAGGGTGCCTGCTCATACATTTTAAGAATTTCAGAGAACACACCTTTCCTGTTTTTACAACAGGTAAAACTATATTAAAAAAATTTTACTAATTTTTAGATATACTTGTCAAGTTTTTTACATCTACGTATACCTTTACTTATATGATATCTTATTATCAAGATTAAGAGAGAACTGATTATAAAATTATTTTAACAAATTTTTTTTTATCATGTCAAGTCCTTGAATTAGTTACACATATTTACGATATTTTATTTTTTAAAATTAACTCTAATGATACTCTCATAATTAATGATTTTCATAGCATCTTTTCATTATAATATTTGAATTTCAGTTTTAGTCAGAGTATTATGAGAATAATTAAATAATTAAAAGATTAAAAACTACCAACGACTCATCACAAGTTTTTGAATTTTTAAAAAACTTAAATTAAAAATACACACTTCCACTTCACTATTTATATTTTTCATTTTTTTATTTTATTAAGTGGTTAAAACTTAACTGATTTAATATTATCAACTGTTTCACCTTTCACAGATATCTCCACATTCACTGACTTTGATATCTCACCACTTTTATTCTCAAATGGACTTGCTATCTCTTCAAATTTCCCATCACCCTGTACATAGTATACCGCTTTCTGCTGTAAGTCCTTAATTACTGTATGTATCGTCCATTTAAGTTGCACCTGCATCGAAGCTATCGGATCTTCACCGGTCCCAACATTGGCTATCGTTGAATCAGGTACTTCAGCTGTCAAACTTACTTTATATCCCCACGCTGTCTCTACACTTAT
>FWWL01000496.1_pt1 | contig 18273 bp, 21 predicted proteins | sample 2228331 | NCBI WGS metagenome assembly FWWL01 (sample SAMEA103939775, study PRJEB20133) | metagenome
CAAACTAATATCGATTATCTCTATATTTTTTATTTTGCATCACATTACAAATAATTTATTAAATCTAAATAGTATTCTTTCAACCGTTCTTTTAACGAAGGTGGCTCAATTATTTTTATGGATTTACCGAAACTGGCCAGATAAAAATAATAAAATTCATTTCAGTAGGCTCATACGTTCCCGTCAAATACATATTTTCATCTTCTTTCATCACGTTCATGGAAGGAAATTGTTGTTGCTTGAATATTTCTACGCCTGTTGAAGTGATTGAGCATCTAAAATGAATGGCTTGTTCGGTCGCTTCCCAAAAGAACTTCATTGCAGGTTAAAGTGGAAAATGACGCTTAAGATAATCAGAAACGACCGCTATTTAGTTAAAGCGGTCGTTTCTCATTTTACGTAGGTCTGTTACATATCCTCAAAAAGGGTGCTGATTACTCTTCCCGTTCTACGGTTAACTTCTAGCCAATCACCTGTAGCAGTATGAGTATCCGTTTCATCATTGCGAACGATTTCATAGATGTGAATTGTTACTGTATTTTCATCCGAATTATCCACTTCTTGAACGAAAATTGTCCCAATGTTATTTTCATCTCTTCTGTTCATTTAGTGTAAAATTGCAATCCCTATGAAATAATTATATTTTAATACTATAGACAAAAATCATGGCTAAGAGCTAAGAAAGTAAAGACTTATCAGCGAGGAGAAGTGAAAATGATAGAACAACGTTTACAACAGCTTGGCATGCAATTACCAGAAGCAACCCCGCCTCTCTATCACTATGTTCCCGTAATAGTCCACCATGGAGTAGCTTATATTAGTGGTCAAGTACCGAGAGTAGATGGAAATGTTCCTTTTATAGGTAAAGTAGGCGCTGACGTATCGATAGAGGAAGCCCGACGAAGTGCAGAAATTTGTGTGCTGAAGGGACTAGCATGTTTAAAAGCAGCGATTGGTAGTCTCGATCATGTAGAGCAAATTTTAAAAGTAACGGGATACGTTCAGTCTGCACCAGGCTTCTCCGATCAACCAAAGGTAATGGATGCAGCTTCCGAACTGTTGGAACGGATTTTCGGCGAGAAAGGACGTCATGCTCGTACAGCTATAGGCGTAGCAGAACTACCAAGTAATGCACCAATAGAGATCGATTTTGTTATCGCTGTCAAAGAGGAAGGAGTATAACAAATGATTACATTAAAGGATGTTCAAGCTGCAAGAGAGAGGATTTATGGAACCACCTATGTAACACCTATATTGACATCAGAACAACTTTCACAGATTTGTGGCAATCAGATATTTTTAAAATCTGAGCATTTGCAAAGGACGGGTTCCTTTAAAATCCGAGGAGCTACCAATAAAGTGAAACAGGCTGTTCAAGAGGGAGCAAACTATGTCACGGCCGCCTCTTCTGGCAATCACGGTCAAGCGGTCGCTTATATTGCGAACCATTTTGGAATTCCAGCAACGATTGTTGTGCCGGAAGATGTTAGCTTGTGCAAGGTTAATGCGATTAAAGCCTATAAGGGAATGGTAGAAAAGTGTGGAATGACTTCAGCCGAGCGTTTACCAAGAGCAAAAGAAATAGCCATACAAGAAAACGGTGTATTTATCCCTCCTTACGACGATCCATATATTATGGCTGGTCAAGGAACTGTCGGACTAGAAATATTGGAACAAGTACAAGATGTCGATGTGATTATTGTTCCGATTGGAGGCGGGGGCCTCATTTCAGGGGTATTAACAGCAATTAAGGAAAGCAATCCTAAAATTCAAGTGATAGGTGTCGAGCCTGCCATCGCAAATGATACGTATCTATCCTTGCAAAATAAGCAGATCACAGCCATTCAAGGTACTACTACTATTGCTGACGGATTACGGACAAACCAGCCAGGGAATTTAACTTTCCCTGTCATGATGAAATATCTTGATGACATCGTCTTGGTTAGTGAAGATGAAATTCGTCAAGCCTTCAGCTTTGTAATGGAACGTATGAAACAAATGATAGAACCATCAAGTGCGACGACGGTGGCAGCAGCTATGTTCAATAAATTACCCTTTCAAGGTAAAAAAGTGGTGACGATCATTTCAGGAGGAAATGTAGATTTGGATCAAGCTCCGAATTTCATTGTCGATACTCAAAAGCTAAATATATAATCCAGCGATAGATATACAACGATTGACCTATCTATGTGTGGAAAGGGTATAATAAATTGGCAGAAGCTAAAAACTAAAAGGGCTGTCTTGTGTTGATAATAGAAAGTAGATAACTAAAAATATATAATGCCTATGATTTTTGTTTTATGTAAAAGAAAAAATTAAGAAAAAAGGAGATACGATGACAGAGAAAAAAGCAATAATAGAAACAGGATGGAACTTAGACAACAGTTATGCCCGTTTGCCGAAATTATTTTTTTCCAGCATCAACCCAACTCCTGTACGCTCACCGAAGTTGATCATTCTCAATAATCAGTTGGCAACATCCCTGGGTTTGAACGTTCAGGCGCTGCAAAGCGAAGATGGCGTAGCGGTGATTGCTGGAAACCAAATTCCCGAAGGTGCTTCGCCTCTTGCTCAAGCTTACGCGGGGCATCAATTCGGGCATTTTACCATGTTAGGGGACGGCCGAGCTGTGCTGCTAGGCGAGCAGATCCCGCCCCAAGGTGAGAGGATTGATATTCAACTTAAGGGTCCAGGTAGAACGCCATACTCCCGCGGGGGTGATGGTCGAGCGACACTGGGACCGATGCTACGCGAATACATTATCAGCGAAGCCATGCATGCGCTTGGTATTCCTACCACCCGTAGTCTAGCAGTGGTGACAACGGGTGAGTCAGTAATCCGCGAAACCAAGCTACCTGGTGCAATTCTGACCCGTGTGGCTGCCAGTCATATGCGCGTCGGTACCTTTCAATACGTTGCAAAATGGGGCACAGTTGAGGAACTCCGGATCCTGGCTGACTATACATTAAAACGTCATTTTCCAGACGTTGAAACTGATGAGAGCCGATATCTCTCGCTACTTCAGGAAGTGATCAAGCGTCAGGCTGAGCTTATTGCCAAATGGCAACTGGTTGGCTTTATTCATGGGGTGATGAATACTGACAACATGACCATTAGCGGAGAAACCATCGATTATGGTCCTTGCGCCTTCATGGATGCCTATGACCCGGAAACGGTATTCAGTTCCATTGACACTCATGGCCGCTATGCCTATGGCAATCAGCCGGCTATTGCCGGGTGGAATCTTGCGCGATTTGCTGAAACCCTATTACCGCTGTTGCATGATAATAAGGAGCAGGCTGTCAAACTGGCCCAGGATAAGATTTCAGATTTTACTGAGTTGTATCACTCTAATTGGCTCGCGGGAATGAGAGCAAAACTGGGGATATTTAACGAAGAGACACAGGATGAATCCCTTATTGAAGGCCTCCTCAGTATGATGCAGAAGTATCGTGCGGACTACACCAATACCTTCCGCGCATTAACTTTTGATAAGCCGGAGGGTACGGACCTGTTTGGAACCACGGAATTTGCTCAGTGGCATGAGCTGTGGCAGGCGAGACTAGGAAGGCAACAGGAACCAAAAGCTTCCTCGCATCAGTTGATGCGGAACAGCAATCCCGCGCTAATCCCTCGCAACCACCGGGTAGAAGATGCACTAGAAGCCGCGGTGAAACAAGGAGACTACAGCGTGATGGAACGGCTTTTGGATGTTCTTTCAAACCCTTACGCGGACTCTATCGAACAGGCTGAATACTCCACACTGCCTGCGTCAACAACCCCTTACCGAACCTTTTGCGGTACCTGATATATAAGCATTAGAGAAAATTCTTTCTTCTTTTCTCAATCAAGTTGACGCTTTGTCATCGTTTACTATTAGTACAAAATAATGCTGCCCCTTTCTTGAGGTAGCATTATTTAAGTTTATGATTTTTCCCTTTCTAGTAAGGGTCAGTTCAATTAGACGGAAGACCAGGAATTTCGCGACTTTAGCCATGAGAGGTTCAAGACACTTTGCAAGTTATATACCTTAATCTCCTAACCCAACTTCCTTAGCCCGAATGATGGCTTGGGCACGGTCAATAACCTGTAATTTATTAAATATATTTGAAATATGGTTTCTTACCGTCTTAGGGGAAATGTTTAACAAGATTGAAATATCTCCGTTCTTTATACCGCGAGCGATAAGCGATAGAATTTCACGCTCTCTTTCGGTTAATTCAGGGAATACGGTCTTTACATGTGTTTGTTTAAGGGTGTGAAAATAGGACATCATCCGATCTGCGATCTGCGCACTGAAAATTGCTTCGCCATTACTTACTGCTTTAATTGCCCTTACCGTCTCCTCGCGTCCTGCTCCTTTCAGAAGGTAGCCACGCGCACCCGCCTTCATGGCAGAAAAAATAGATTCATCGTCGTCATACATAGTCAAAATCAGTATAGCAACATGTGGGCTTACTTTCAGTATTTCTTTCGTAGCCTGAATGCCATTCAATTCAGGCATATTAAGATCCATTAAGATAACGTCAGGCAGCAGCGACTCAGCTAATGACAGTACCTCTTTACCATTGGCTGCTTCGCCAATCATTTCAATGTCATCATGGTTTTCAAACAGTGCATGAAGTCCGTCTCTGAAGAACGGAAAATCATCTGCGATCAAAACTCTAATGCGTTCCATCTATTAACCCTCCAAAAAAAGATATGGAAATTTAGCAAGGATGGAAGTCCCGACGTTCGAAGTTGTTTCGATTTCCAGGGCTCCTCCGTTTTCCAAGGCTCTTTCCTTCATACTATTTAAACCGATTCCGTTTGTATTTGATTTCTTAATCCCAGTTCCGTTATCTTGTATGATCAGAGAAACATAATGATCAAATTTAAGCTTTACCAAACAATAATCGGAACCGGAATGCTTAATGACGTTATGAACAGCTTCTTGAGTGATCCGATAAATCGCAACCTCCATTGCCGCAGGCAGAACAGGGAAGATATCAGGAGCATCGAACTGTGCTTTAATTCCTGCTATTTCCAGATGATTAACAAAATTCTCTAATGTATGACGCAAACCTAGTTGATCAATCTCAGTTGGCCGAAGGGCTTCGACGATTTCTCGAATAGTATTTAACGTGTGTTGGGTTTGGGTTTGAATCTGTTCCAATAGTTCGTTTCGTCGTTCGGAATCCTGAGCAGCTTCGGCTAATAATTTGATTGTCGCGAGTGATGGGCCAATACTGTCGTGTAAATCGTGGCGAAGCTTGCGTCTTTCTTCTTCTCTTGCCGATAAAATTTGGTTTCTTGAGAGCACAACCTCCTGCGTTATAATATGTGCATAGACTGCTATACTAACATGATGGGCTAGGACTGATATGAGCTTTTTTTCTCTTTTGGAAAAGGGTTCGTCGTTACCAATAAGTAATATTCCTAAAGTTTGATTTCGATAAATTAATGTGATCCTCTCTATAAAGGGTGCTCTATTACCAATATGCTCTTCGGTTTCCTTGCCTTTCTGATTCTGAAACCTAACCGCTACATAGGGGAATTTTAAAGAATCTAAAATCGTTTCTAAAATAGCGTGGATGACGGTATCCTCGCCCCTCGATGTATTATATTGTTTACCAATACGTGTAAATACTTGATAGGGCGTCTCACGATCTCCGTATATCAGTTTATGGACAGATTTATCAATTTTTTGTTGTAATGGTTGAAAAGTGACCGCAAGCAGACCAGCTGCAATAAGTGAGATGATATAGTTACCTTGGGTTTGAAGGAGCGTGTTCAAAGTTCCGACGATAATGATATAAAAGCTGATCGAAATAGCTATAAGTGTACCGTAAACAAATGTTTTTTTGACAAGTAAATCAATATTCCAAAGGCGGTAAAATAAAATAGCAATCAAAAGTGTGACCGGTAAAAACAAGGCGGCAAGTGACAATAAGAAATCAATTAACAAATTGGAGATAATAACGGGTATATCCTGTGTTCCGACATGCTCAATAAGGCTTATGAAAGCAATGGCCAGAAGTGTTACGGAAAAGCCGTAAATCAGCCATTTGATTTGCTGCTTCTGTTGTTTATCTGTGCTTAATCGATATTTCACAAATTGAATAACAATGGCACTGAGATGGAATCCGATCCAGCCAGTCGCCTCAGCAGCCGGGGGCCATGTAAATGGATCAAATAAACTCCCAGGAAACAAATTTCTCCCCAAACTGATAATAGCCCAGATGATTCCTAACGGAACAGTCCATCTAGGGTAAAGCTTGCCGTCAGGATATATATAAAAAAAGATAATATACATGTTGGAAAGAAACCCGATCATTGAAAAAACAAACCAAAAATTTGGATGTAACATTTGTAAATTATCTATACTATAGCCTAAACCTAAAGATATAAGAATAAGAGCAGCAGATAACGAAACCCTGTTTTTTGGTTTTATCCAAAGCAGTACAAATCCGATGATGAGATAACCGATAGTTTGTACGAAATTATTAAACAGTTTAAAAATACTGTATTGTTGGAGTGAAAGACCGACCTCATGAAGAGTGTCGGCCTGGCTACCAGATAGTTGCCCTGTGAATAGGCAACTATCTAATGCATCTAAACAAAGTGTGTTATAAATTTTATAATTTACCAAAAGACTGCTAATGAAAATGGCGGCGGCAATGAATGATAAAGAGAGGGCAACAAGTACCTTAATCCCTTTTTTGTTCCATATCAATATATCGCCCCCCATTCCTGTAAGTTATAGACTTAACTTTTCTTGATGAACATCTGCATATTCTTTACTTGTCATCACAGATAAGCTTAACCAAATGATGCCGAGTCCCCAAACCGACTGTGAAAACATGTTGCCAATTGGAACAAAATCTAGTACAGGCGCTAATAAGATTAGGATGCAACCAATAAGTGGAAGAGTCTTTACAAGGAGGGAGGAGATTCCAAAGTATATCCAGCTTAACGCAAAGATGATGTACGACAAGAACATTGCTTCGCCGATAGGAGAAGGTGGTCCGGATTGGATCAAATCTGGAGCATGCTGCATCAAAGCGGGTTCTACAAAAGCATGAATCCATTTTGTGCTTGCAACAAGAGCCGTGCCAATAAAGGCGATAATAAAGCTTACTGTCCAGTTTGAACTGATTTTGTTTTGGTGGCTAAAGATAGCAATCAAGCCTAAGAGAATGAAAATCATACTGACTAAATCGGCTATACCTCCACCAATGACAACCGCTAAATTTTCCAAATCTAAAATGTGATACCATATCGGTGAAAGAATCTGCAGCCCCCCTCCAATTATTGAAAAAATAGCCAGAACACGTAACTTATTCATTTCATCGCCTCCGATATTATCAGCTTCACATGAAAGAAAGCTATATAAACCATTATATTCGACGATGTGTCCCAGTCACATGGGACTGTGCTACCACAGATGAGGGAAACTTCATAGTTTATTTGTATTGAATGAGTCCTAATTGTACTCCTGTTGGATCTACAATATATGCTTGGTAGAAATCCCCAAGATCCATTCCGATATAGGTTTACTGCGCACGATTAATTCATATAACGAAGTGTCACAATACTAATATGTTATTTGTCTTATATGTATACAACAAAAAGGAGGCAAACAAAAATGAGCCTGAGATTAGACCATCGAACAGCGAATAAATCAGCGTTTCAAGCTATGCTGGCATTAGAAAAATATGCAAGTAATAGCAGTGTGGACAAAGTATTGTACGAGTTGATAAAAATTCGTGTTTCCCAAATTAACGGGTGCTCTTATTGTATCGATACACACGCCAAAGATTTGATGAAGATGGGTGACCATGCGGATCGAATCATACTACTGAGCGTATGGCGAGAGGTTCCCATATTCACGGATAAGGAAAAAGTCGTGATGGAGCTTACTGAATATGTGACGAATATTTCGAATGCCGGCGTACCGCTGACGGTTTACGAGAAAGTCAGGGAGCATTTCGGCGAAACCGAATATGTGGATTTGATTTTAGCGATCAATACGATTAATAGCTGGAATCGGATCGCTATCTCTACCGGAATGTTTCCCGGATGTTTCAAGTGATTTAATTGAGAGAAAGAATGCAAGAAAACGTCAATTTTGGAGCCATTTCGGCTCCTTTTTGGCATCGAAGCGGGTATAATCAGGTAGTGAGGAGGTGGCGTGTTGAAAAGTTTAAATCATGAGGATGATATGCATGCTACGGAACATTGTAATCTAGATGATCTGTACCGGAGGTATAAAACATTTGCCTTTTCCATCGCTTATAGAATGCTTGGAAGCGTATCGGATGCTGAAGATGCGGTTCAAGATTGTTTCGTAGAGCTTCAAAAGAAGGAACTGAAAGAAATCAAAAATATGAAGGCCTATTTAGCCAAAGGGATGACGAATCGCTGTTTAAATATCCTGCATTCAGCACATAAGAAAAGAGAAGTATACATCGGAGAATGGTTACCCGAACCGTTGATTGAAGACTATGACTTGCCTGATCGGACTGCGGAACGCAATGATACTCTTTCTTATGCCTATCTAGTTATGCTTGAACGTCTCACACCGACGGAAAGAGCCGTTTTTCTGCTAAGGGAAGTGTTTGATTACGATTATGTTACGATCTCGGATGTCTTGGGTAATTCAGCGACGAATTGCCGGAAAATATTCAGTCGTACCAAACGGAGTATGCACGTCGGCTCTCCTCCTACGATAGACACAAAGACAGTAAGGAAAACGCTCGTGGAGAGGTTTGTTTCTGCTTTCGAGAATTATGATATTGAGAAAATGTTGGAGTTGCTGGCGGAAGATGCTGTACTTATTACTGATGGTGGGAAAAACGTACGAGCAGCTATTAATCCAATCATAAGTAGGAAGCGTGTTCTAACCTTGTTAACATCGCCCCGGGCTTTTCAAATGGTGCGAGAATGGGAAACCTCGATTGTTGAAATTAATAGGGAGATTAATATCGTTTATACCCATCAAGGTACTGTGAAAGGTGTATTTTGTTTTGAATTGACGATCGAAAGGGATCGTTTTCAAAACTTATATCTGATTTTAAATCCTGAAAAATTAGATCATATTTCATCAAATTGCGCCAGATAAAGATCGGCCTTTTCATAAGAACAATTAATTATAATCAATTTAGAAATTGCTTCCATAAACAATCTAAGGTAATATGGATTTAACTTGTTTTTGAAGGGAGTGAGCGGCATGAAACGCCGGGCTATTACTACTACTGTTGATATTAAGGTGATTTTTAACTGAATATTGAAGGCAGACAGATTAAGTCTGCCGCTCTTTAAGGATATTACTGCTCATTTCCCCTATAAATGAGAGGGTCTTTTTGCTTGTGCATTATTGCCCTCATTTAAGGATTTCATAGACCGCAGGCATAGCCTGCGGTCTTTTTGCGCGCAAAAAAAGGGTTACTTGCTGAACTGATTAATTTTTATTGATGAGGAGCTGTAAGCTTATGTTGAAGTTGAAATATCTTTTCAATGATGTGAACTTAGCAGAAATGCTATTAAAAAATTGGCATTACGATGAAGCATCGATGGATATGTTTAAGTATTATCGAATATCGTCAAATGCCATTTATCCGTTTAAATGTGAAGGTAAGACCCAGCTATTACGGTTTGCCCCAAAAACAGAGAAGCTTAAATCGAATATATTGGCGGAACTTGATTTTATTTCTTACTTACGCGCTAACCACTATGGAGTTTTAGAAGCGGTTGTATAAAAAAAAGGTGAGGAACTTGTAGAGGTTCAGACTCCATGGGGAGAATACTTTGTATCAGTATTTAAACGTGTTTCCGGTGTACAGATTAATAATACCGATTTTAGTGATACCATCATATTCAGCCATGGAAAAGCTTTAGGAAAGCTTCATCGTTTATCTAGTCAGTACACACCTTGTGAATCCAAAAGATGGTCATACAGCGATGTTTTAGATTGGATTCAGGATGTTTTAACGAATATTCCAGAAGAAACCGCAGCATTGATGGAAACGAAACTACTACGAGATTATTTTGCTTCAATCCCTATGTCGAAAAGTAATTTTGGACTGGTTCATTATGATTTTGAATACGATAATGTATTTTACGATGACGAATCCAAATCTTGTAATGTAATTGATTTTGATGATGCTATGTATCACTGGTATGCAATGGATATTGAACAAGCGCTTAATAGTTTGCAAGACTATATTCCATCTGAAAGCTTTAACCATAAGAAACAATGCTTTATGGACGGATACCTCACTGAATATGATATCTCATATGATTTAGAGGATATCTTACCAGCATGCAGGCGCTTTGCCAATTTATATGGGTATGTTCGTACTCAGAGATCAATCAGAGAAAAATGGGATAATGAACCTGATTGGCTAACAAATTTGAGGGAGAAATTGACAAAGTGTTTGAAAGAAGATTCAATTTGTTTTGGCAAGAATCTCTAGGGGGAATTTGTGGGACAGTAAGAACAAGAGCAGGTTGTAACATATCACCAAAAGGTGTTATAATCAATCGTGAAACCGAATGGTGTTATAAAAACTAGGAGGAATAGTAATGCAAACACAAGGAACAATACCAGAAATCCGTAAAACGGTTGTACTCAATGCTCCGATTGAAAAAGTATGGAAAGCTGTTGCAACATCAGAAGGTATTGCCGCATGGTGGATGGCAAATACTTTTGAACCTATTGTGGGACGTGACTTTATACTTCATGCAGGTCAATTTGGTGATTCACCATGTAGAGTAACAGAAATCGACCCTCCGAATCGTATAGGCATTGACTGGGATAAAGATTGGCACATCGCTTTTGAATTGAAAAAGTTAGAAGACGGAAAAACGGAGTTTACTCTGATTCATTCTGGTTGGGATGCAGAAAAAGTCACAGCGTTTGGGCAACCACACTCTGTCATTCGAGAAGTAATGAACGGCGGATGGGAAAGCATTGTCAAAGAGAATCTTGTCAAATATGTAGAGGCTTGATTTGGGTGCACCAGCGTTAAAGCACGATGTATTTCAGGCAATCGCCGACCCAACCCGCCGTAGGTTGTTAAAATTGCTTGCTGACAAAGAAATGCCGATTACTGCTATTTCGGAATGTTTCCCGATTAGCCGTACAGCCGTCAACAAACATCTGCATGTTCTTTTTGATGCAGGTCTTGTCAGCAGTCAGAAGGTTGGACGGGAAACTCGGTACAAGCTTCAGCCAGAACCCTTGGGCGAAATCAAACAATGGCTCACCTTTTTTGAAAAATATTGGGATGAAAAACTGTCTTTTCTTAAAGAATTCGTAGAGGCTGATAGCGATTAGTAGCTATAAGAACCGAGTTGCGTATGTTAACGCTCTCGGTTTTTTATTACGTTGGAGGTGGTTTTCAATTATGATGATTTATTATGTATAATACTTAAAGATAGCATTTGAAGTGTATGGAGTGTGATAGTAATGAAACTTAAAAAAAGTTGGTGGTTATTAGTCATTGTATCTCTAGGAGTAATCATTCCTTTTGTTGCTCCTTATTTAACATTAGATCCCGCTAATAGTCGTGTACCCATTAATTCGACAGCCATACAATTTCCCCTATTAGTTGCTCATATTGTGTTTGCATGCGTTGCTTTAATATCAGGTTTTTTTCAATTTATCGAGCGTATACGAATTCATAAACCTAAAATTCACCGTTATCTCGGAAGGATATATGTTAGCAGTGTCTTTATAAGCGGTTTACTTGCTTTAGCGGTTGTTTTCTATATTGAAAATTTCACGAAAACAACTGCGTTTCTAGCTTTATCGCTTACATGGTTATTTACTACCTGGAAAGGGTATCGTGCAGCTGTAAGAACAAGCTTTGACGAACATCGTAAATGGATGATTCGCAGTTTTGGTGTAACGTTGGTTGCAGTAAGCGGACGTATATTGGTGCCAGTATTATTTTTGACCTACTATATATTAAATGGATTTTCCCTTCCAGGAGGGAGAGAAAAGATGATCGAAGATGTGTTAAATATAAACATATGGGTAGGTCTAGTTCTTAATCTTATTATTGTCGAGTGGGTAATTCTTAAATCCAAGAAATAAACTTAAGGAGCTCATACATGAGTAAAAGCAGCTTTAGAGAGTATAAACTGAGTGAAGAAATCGTCCGAGCATTGGATAGCTTGGGTTATGAGCAGCCAACAGACGTTCAAAGTAAAGTGATACCCATTGCGCTAGAGAAGAAGGATATTACTGTGAAATCCCATACAGGAAGTGGTAAAACTGCTGCATACGGGATTCCGATTTGTGAAATGGTCGATTGGGAAGAGAATAAACCTCAAGCGTTAATATTAACACCTACACGAGAGCTTGCCGATCAAGTAAAAGAGGATATCATCAATATCGGAAGATATAAACGAATAAAAGCGACAGCGGTATATGGAAAGCAACCTTTTGCAAAGCAGAAAGCAGAATTAGCGCAAAAAAATCATGTTGTCGTAGGGACGCCGGGACGTGTAATGGATCATATTGAGAAAGACACGATTGACTTGGAACGACTGAAATATCTCGTGATCGATGAAGCAGATGAGATGTTGAGCATGGGATTTATCGAACAAATAGAAGTGATTTTACGAGAACTACCTAAAGACAGAATGACTATGTTATTCTCTGCTACTCTACCGAAAGATGTAGAAAAATTATGTCATCGATACATGAATCATCCGATTGATATTGAGATAGAGGGAACTGAAAGAACGACTGATCAAATTGACCATTCTCTTTTTATAGTGAGAGAAGTCGATAAGTTAAACCTGCTTAAGGATGTAACCATTATTGAAAATCCAGATAGCTGTATTATATTCAGTGGAACCCAAGCACAGGTAGATACGATATTTACAGAGTTAGAGCAGCTTAACTATACATGTAGCAAAATCCATGGGGGAATGATGCAGGACGATCGATTTCAGGTCATGAATGAGTTTAAAAGAGGGAAATTTCGCTATTTGGTTGCGACAGATGTAGCTGCGAGATGAATTGATATTGAAAGGATCACGCATGTAATCAACTATGACATTCCGTTAGAGAAAGAAAGCTATGTACATCGGACCGGAAGAACGGGACGGGCTGGTGAGATGGGTAAAGCGATCACTTTTGTCACACCGTACGAAGATAAATTTTTAGTAAACATTGAACACTATATTGGGTTTGAGATCCGCAGAAGAAACGTTCCTTCAAAAGAAGAAGTGATAAATGGGAAAGCTGCTTTTGAAGAGAAAATGAAGATTCAACCAACCTTGAAAAAGGATAAGAGTGCACAGTTCAATCATGAAATCATGAAGCTTTATTTTAATGGTGGAAAGAAAAAGAAAATAAGAGCCGTAGATTTCGTGGGTACCATTGCTAAAATTGAAGGTGTAACAGCCGAAGATATAGGCATTATTACAATAAAGGACAATGTATCCTACGTTGATATTTTAAATGGGAAAGGTCGATTTGTGATCAACGCGATGAAGAATACGACCATTAAAGGGAAACTATTAAAAGTTCATCAAGCGATCAAGAAATAAATCTGTACTTTAGAGGAATTATCTTCATTTTGCCGAAAGAGTAAGGTGATAGGGGGGTGATTCGAAGTGAACAGTTCTTTAAAAAGATTAAGTGAAATTGAAATAAAAGTGCCTAAACTTGTGAATACACCAAAGCAAAATTTGGCGAGTGAATTTTATAAAAGGATTATCCAAATGATTCATGAGTTTGATACGACCTTAGATATCACTCAGGAAGTTGGGATGAGGCTAGTATCTTTCGGACACACGATAACATTTAACATTAATCATGTTGGATACAGTGATCCAAGTCTAATTATATTTTCAGGCTGCTTAGAAGATGGTAGTCCAGTGAATCTTGTTCAACATGTTTCTCAAATAAATTTTCTCCTCATGTCTGTTAAAAGACAAAACCCAGAACAACCCAAAATACCAATTGGTTTTATCAATCATTATAACGATTGACACAAGAAGCACCTTCGGGTGCTTCTTGTTTGTCGGAAGTTATTTTTTATGTCGCAAACTGTAGAATAATGGTATTCACAACGTTATAAATGATTTATAATAATAATCAGGAAAATATATACATATAAAGGAGAATGACGTTATGAAAGATAACAAGCTATCGATTAGAACCATTGTTGCGATCGGTATTGGTGCTGCAGTATTCGTCATATTGGGACGGTTTGTATCGATCCCATCTGGTATTCCGAATACGACAATTGAAACCTCTTATGCGTTCTTAGCTTTAATGTCGATTATATTTGGACCCGTTGCAGGAGCACTCATAGGCCTTATTGGTCACGCGTTAAAAGACTTCATCTTCTATGGTTCACCATGGTGGAGCTGGGTCATTGTATCTGGACTTGTAGGATTATTATTCGGATTAGCATCGAAGAGAATCAATATTGAGTCTGGCGTTTTTGGTGTTAAACAAATCGTAACGTTCAACGTTGTTCAGGTTGTCGTGCAGGCGATTGGATGGTTCCTCATTGCCCCAACGCTAGATATATGGGTATATGCAGAGCCTGCGAATAAGGTGTATGTTCAAGGACTTGTTGCTGGGGTCTCGAATATGGTCACAGTAGGTGTAATCGGAACACTATTATTAATAGCTTATGCAAAAACACGCAATAAAACGGGAAGCCTGGATATCGAAGAGTCTGTATAATCTCTTAACCGGAGGAGGTTTCCTCCGGTTTTTCTATGCCCAGAATGCTCAATCATTTGTAGAATAACAGAATCTAGCTTTTTACAGTAGGAGTTCATGATGAAGAAACCCGTTATTCAGTTTGAAAACTTTGGTTTTACGTATCGCAGCCAGGCGAAGCCTACTCTATATGATATTAACCTAACGATTTATGAAGGGGAGAAGGTTCTTATTGTAGGACCTTCGGGATCAGGAAAAAGCACACTTGCCCACTGCATAAACGGCTTAGTCCCATTCTCCTATAAAGGGGAGGTGACGGGCAGCCTTAAGATCATGGGTAAGGAAGCAAGGGACCTCGGGATATTTCTTCTATCTAAAATGGTAGGGACGGTGTTACAAGATCCTGACGGACAGTTTATCGGTCTTACGGTTGCCGAAGATATTGCCTTTTCACAAGAAAATGACTGCATGGCACAGGAACAAATGATAGCGAGTGTAGCAGAAGTATCCAAGTTGGTAGACATGAATGATTACCTTTCAGCCTCTCTTCATCAGTTATCGGGAGGACAGAAACAGCGAGTAGCGCTTGCCGGGGTGATCGTCGATCATGTCAACATTCTTCTGTTTGATGAACCGCTAGCTAATCTTGATCCAGCAACGGGAAAACAGGCAATTACCCTCATTGATCATATTCAAAAAGAGACCGATACAACCGTTGTCATCATCGAACATCGCTTAGAAGATGTGTTACATTGTCATGTAGATCGCATTATCGTCGTCAATCATGGACGAATTATCAGTGATAACAGTCCAGATGAGCTTCTCTCCCTGTCAACTTTAGAAGAAAACGATATTCGTGAGCCCTTATATGTAAAGGCTGTTAAATACGCTGGTTGTGAAGTGACGCCTGAAATGCGTCCCGCACATATTAACACTTTTCATATTGATCCGTTGAGTGACCAGCTTCTACGATGGTTCGAGGCTACCAGACCGCCAGAGTCAAGACAACAGGTCTCTCCTATCTTACAATTAGAAGATATCGATTTCAGTTATACACTGGGACCGGGATATCACACCCTTCACAATATCTCCATTTCGATCGATAAAGGAGAAATCTGGAGCATCGTGGGGAAAAATGGGGCAGGAAAATCTACGTTATCAAAACTCATTTGTGGTTTTGAGAAACCGAGTAATGGACGAATTCTTTATGATGGACAAGATATTACTCAAGATACGATCAAAGAGCGTTCTCTTAGAATTGGTATGGTCATGCAAAACCCAAATCAAATGATTTCAAAACATACGATTGTTGATGAAGTTGTTTTGGGGCTTGTCGTAAGAGGGATTCCAGCAGAAAAAATAAGAGAACGGGTAGAAAGAACATTGAAAATCTGTGGACTTCACCCGTATCGTAACTGGCCTATTTCCGCATTAAGTTTCGGGCAAAAGAAACGAGTTACGATCGCTTCCATATTAGTCTTAGAACCAGACGTCATCATTCTTGATGAGCCAACAGCAGGACAAGATTTCCGCCATTACTCAGAGATTATGGAGTTCTTGGTACATTTAAATAGCCAAGGCGTCACGATCATTATGATTACCCATGACATGCATCTTATGCTAGAGTACACCCCTCGCACCATAGTATTAGCTAACGGAGAAATAATTGCGGACGATCGAGCTATCGACGTGTTAGCGAACAGCCAAATAATCAAGCTGGCCAACTTAAAGGAAACGTCCCTTTTCGAATTAGCCATACGGGCGGGGATTAGCGATCCAAGCGAGTTTGTAGCACGCTTTATCGCCTACGATAAGGGGGTCAGACGGAAATGGCAGTAGAAATGTTATCGTATATCGACCGGAACTCTCCTATTCATCATCTAACGGGAGCGACGAAATTACTCTGCTTTATGATGTGGTCAACAGCTGCTATGCTAACGTATGATACACGTATCCTGTTCTTTTTACTGCTGTCCAGCATTGTGATATTTATGATTTCACAAATCAAATTCTGTGAGATCTCCTTTGTTTTCTTTTTTATCATAATCTTCCTATTACTCAACAATATCGCCATTTATATTTTCTCTCCGCAGGAAGGCGTAGCGATATATGGTACGAAACATGTCTTATTTGAGATCTCAGGAAGATACGATGTCACTTTTGAGCAGGTATTCTATCAATTCAATATAACGATTAAATATTTATGTGTCATACCTGCAGCACTTCTCTTTATCGTAACAACCAATCCAAGTGAATTCGCCTCGTCATTAAATAAAATCGGCGTTAGCTATCGTATCGCCTATTCCATTGCTCTTGCCTTGCGTTATATCCCGGATATACAAAGGGATTATCGGAACATTGCTCTTTCTCAACAGGCTCGTGGAATGGATATGTCACGCAAGGAGAAATTACCGAGAAGAGTAAAGAATGCAGCGTCTATCATAGTCCCGCTTATTCTTTCGAGCTTAGATCGAATCGAAGTGATCAGTAATGCGATGGAGCTTCGCGGCTTCGGTAAGAATAAAAAGCGGACGTGGTATCGTGCACGATCATTTAAGGGAAAAGATTATGTCGCGCTTATGATCGTCGGTGCTATGTTAGTACTTTCACTTTTCGTCACGTTCTACGACGGGAATCGCTTTTATAATCCTTTTAATTGAGTGGAAATTGTAATTTAAAGCTTAAAGATAGTTTAAATATGGATAAAAATATCTACAACTGTACGCCATGGAATCCTCTGAATATCAACAATTTGTAGATTCCGATGATGTTATGAAAGTGAATGCGATGCGAAACAAGCGGAGTTGATGTTAATATAAGAAGTACTTATGATTATCTTATCATCCATCGATGCATTTTTTGACCTTTCAAATAATGTAAGATCCTTCGGTACGTTGTTTTATCCTTTAAATGTCGGAACAAGGAAGTCATCGGTAAATAGTTGGCTTCAATAAACCATGTCTTCCCTTGGGCATCGACGCCCAAGTCTAATCCGATTGTCCGATTAGCAGGATAATTGGACTGTAGTTGCTTGGCTATCCTTAATGCAATCTGATGTAATTCAGTAATGGTCATTTCCGGTGAACGGCGGACATTTGAGAGTTTGAGAGCCTTTCTAAGAGGTAATACAGTACCTTTACTGCGTAACATGTTGGTAATCACATATCCAATACCTGCGATCTTAACGATCGTTCCCGTCACCTTCCACATCTCACCTTGTTTACGCTGAACCATCACTCTAATATCGATTGGCCGTTGTCGGATTTCTGCGAGTGGGATTCGCTGTTGGACGATATAGGCTTTACCCCGAGTTCGCTTTCTTAGCTCGGCATACACCTGGTTTTTACCCGATACGGAAATAACATTCTGATTGATATGGATGTGATAGTCATTCCCGGTCGCGCGTGATACTTGGATAATCCCTTTTCCCCCAGCTCCGTTGTTCGGTTTAACGATGACCTTTCCATATTGATCTAGCATCTTAACAAGACTATGTTGGGTGAGCAAGTGCGTATCTGGAAGATGACGGCGTAGGGTAGCGTCTTTTTTTATTATTAATGTTTTATACCACTTTTTCCCGTTGAGATGGTTCCAAG